>Ga0209119_1000393_pt1 | contig 44222 bp, 45 predicted proteins | sample COG_03_FD_184747 | JGI IMG/M metagenome (GOLD analysis project Ga0209119, IMG submission 184747) | Pelagic Microbial community sample from North Sea - COGITO 998_met_03 (SPAdes) (version 2) | ecosystem: Environmental > Aquatic > Marine > Neritic zone/Coastal water | place: Helgoland, sampling...
TGGTTCGCGGGCGGCATTTTCAATCACCGTCTGGCCCTCAGCCAGTGCCGCTGCCATCATCAGATTTTCAGTGGCACCCACTGAGACTATATCCATCAGGATATGACAGCCAACCAGGCGCCCATCGCTGCGTGCCTTGATATAGCCATCTTCAATTTCGATAGTTGCACCCATGGCTTCGAGACCACGCAGGTGAAGATCCACAGGTCGACTGCCGATAGCACAGCCGCCAGGGAAGGATACGTTGGCTTCGCCGTATCGGGCCAATAGCGGACCCAGTACCAGAATCGAAGCGCGCATGGTCTTGACCAGATCATAGGGCGCGGTGCGACTGTGCAGCGTCGAGTTATCGACTTCGAGCTGCATTTTTTCGTCGATGCTAACGGTGACACCCAGTGAACCAAGCAGCTCAATAGTGGTGGTCACATCTTGCAAATGCGGCAGATTGGAGACTGTTACCAGCCCCTCAGAGAGCAGCGTCGCAGACAGAATTGGCAGTGCGGCATTCTTTGATCCGGAGATCCAAACCTCACCACGCAGTGGCCCGCCACCTTGAATTATTAACTTATCCATCAAATAACCTTAAAGAAAATCTTTAAAAGAACCCTAATTACGCTGATCGCGCAGACCATTCAGCCGGGGTGAAAATTTTCATATTGACCGCATGCATGGCACCGGAAGCAATCTTTTCATTTAACACCGCGTAAATAGCCTGCTGACGCAGCACAGGTCGCTTACCTTCAAAAATTTCACCGATAGCAACAATATTAAAATGGCTGCCCTCAGTCTCAACTTGAAACTGACAATCAGCTAGGGCGTTTTCGAGGAGTGCTTTTACGTCTTCAGGGTTCATAGATTACTCTTAAGTTATTGTCAGGCACGCCGTTTAAATACGTCGCGCCGTTGGGATAATTTTTTACTTTGCGTTAGACAACCAGCCGCTGATCACCTGATTAATATCGCCGCCGGAGCGCTGGGCAGACTGCACAAATTGGTTGCGAAAGGTCTTACCCAAATTAATGCCATTGATAATCACATTGACTACCATCCACTCGCCGGTTTTCTTGCGCGCCAGACTGTACTCCAGCGGATAGACATTATCGGCACTGCGAATTTCCTGCTTTACCGTCACTTTTCTCTGACCTTTTGCCAGCGGTTTCGCCTCAAGCAGGACAATTTTTTGGTCGTTGTAGCTAATCAGACCGCGCCCGTATGTTTCCACTAGGCCGTCGCGAAAAGTCTTGGCAAATAGCGCGCGCTGTTCAGGGCTCGCTGATCTTCCATAGCTGCCCATTACATTGCGGGCAATAAAACCAAAGTCCACATGAGCGGACATCAGCTGATCCAATTTACCGAAGTAAGCAACTTCAGTCTCTGGATAAGAGTCCCGATAAGCCGCAATAATATCTAGCAACTCAACCGTGACCTGTTCAATTTTTTTATAGGGATCTTCGACTGCGTCTGCCGATAAACTCATTGGCGCCAAGAACGTTAAAAAGGCTACCGCAATCCATTTTTTCAAACCTGTACTCACTCTCTTCATAACCCACTCCCTAGGGATTAACTAATCAAAAACGCTTCTATAACGATCTATTCAACTGTCTATTAAGCTGCCGACTATGCAAAACCCAATTTGGGGCCTAAGTTTGCTGACAACAACCGCCAAGCACTATAACATCCCCAAACTTTTGAAGAAATAGAACCCGCTGCGCATATGGCAGTAATATGGAGAAATTATGAGTGCACTGTTACTACCGGCTTTAGGTCTTATTGTTGGTGTTCTGGGTCTGCTTTGGGGAGCGGACCGGTTTGTTGCCGGCAGTGCGGGTGCGGCTAGAAATTACGGTATCTCACCACTTATTATTGGCCTGACCGTAGTCTCTATAGGCACCTCTGCACCGGAAATTCTGGTCTCGGTGAATGCGGCACTCAATCAAGCCAGTGAGCTGGCAGTCGGTAATGCGCTGGGCTCAAACCTTGCCAATATTGGCTTGGTTCTCGGCATTACTGCGCTGATCGCGCCTATCCCGGTGCAAAAGCACCTGCTCAGCCAAGAGGCGGTAATTTTGATTCTTATCACCGCCGGCGCCGGTCTCTGTCTCTATGACGGCTATCTGGGTCGCGGCGAAAGTCTGTTGCTCGGCGCGCTGATTTTCCCGTTAATTTATATCACTGTTAAGTATAAGAAAACTCACACCAGCCCGGAAGAAGTTGCCGCCGGAGAAGAGATTCCAAATATCACCATGGCCGCTGCCGGTCTGTGGTTTACTGTTGGTCTAATCGTATTGCTGGCCAGTGCTGAAGTGACAGTCTGGAGCGCCAAGACTATCGCCCAATCCATGGGTGTCAGCGAGCTAGTAATTGGACTCACTGTGGTCGCTATAGGTACCAGCTTGCCAGAACTGGCGGCCTCAGCAGTCAGCGCTGTGCGTGGCCATCACGATATTGCCATCGGCAATGTCTTTGGCTCAAATCTGTTTAATCTTATGCTGGTAATGACTTCCGCTGGCGCGATCTCTCCCATAGCCTTAGCACCAGAAGTTTTTTCCAGAGACTATTTAAGTCTGACAGTAATGACTCTACTGCTAGTGGCCATGGTTGCCTTCGCGCTGTTCAGAGGGGCTAAAACTGGCACGCCAGCAAGACTGTCACGACGCTTTGGATTTATTCTTGTCAGCGGCTACGGCCTCTACTATGTTGTACTTTGGCCCTTTATCATAAATGCCTAATAGAGCTCTATTTCGCGACCTGGGAATTTCGCTCTATAATGCCTGCACAGATTCAATCTGAATGGCATCCCATAAAAAAACACTAGTGATCAAAATATGACTGCGACAGACTTTATAACCTCCGCAAAACGCACCATTAAAATGGAAGCCGATGCCGTTGAGCAACTGCTGGGCCGCCTCGACGAAAACTTTACAACAGCCTGCCAGACTATGCTCGACTGTGAGGGTCGAGTCGTGATTACCGGCATGGGAAAGTCTGGCCATATTGGCAATAAGATTGCCGCCACGCTCGCCAGTACCGGCACTCCTGCCTTTTTTGTTCATCCCGGCGAAGCCTGTCACGGCGACCTCGGCATGATCACCAAAAACGATGTAGTGATTGCCATCTCTAATTCTGGCAGCACAGCAGAAGTTGTCACCATACTGCCGCTGATCAAACGTCTGGGAATTCCACTGATCAGCATGACTGGCAATGCCGAATCAGTATTATCAAAAGCGGCCTGCGCCAACCTTGATGTCTCTGTCGACAGTGAAGCCTGCCCGTTAAATTTGGCACCGACCACCAGCACTACCGTCACTTTAGCCATGGGTGATGCACTGGCTATTGCCCTGCTCGAATCTCGCGGCTTTAGCGCCGAAGACTTTGCTTTCTCACATCCCAGCGGTGCTCTGGGGCGCAAATTGCTCCTTCGAGTTACCGATATTATGCATAAAGACGTTGAGGTGCCGCGAGTTAAAGCTGACCAGCCTCTTCATCAGGCACTGTTGGTCATGACCGAAAAAGGCTTTGGTATGACAACCGTGGTTTCCGACGATAATAGGCTGTTGGGTGTCTTCACCGATGGTGATTTACGCCGTATTGTTGACAGCAAAGTGGATATTAATAGCGCCACCATGGCGGATGTTATGTCGGCCAACCCCAAAACGATCGATGGCGAAATCCTCGCCGCTCAGGCGCTGAAAATTATGGAAGACAGCACCATCACCGCACTGATTGTCGAAGATGAAAATCATCACCCAATAGGTGTGTTGCATATGCATGACATACTGCGTGCGGGAGTCGTTTAAATGAGTAGTGCAAACAGCGCAGCTATGACCGCTGCAAAAAAAATCAAACTGCTACTTCTCGATGTCGACGGTGTGCTCACCGACGGTCATCTCTACTACGGCAATAACGGCGAAGAACTCAAAGCCTTTGATATTCAGGATGGCCTGGGGATTAAGTTACTGCAGAGAGCTGGGGTACAGGTCGGCATTATTACCGGACGGGTCTCCAAGCTGTTGCAGCGTCGTGCCGACGAGCTGGGCATCTCACCCGTGGTGCAAGGCCGTGAAGACAAACTCACCGCACTGGGCGAACTGTTGGAAACCATGGATATTCAAATGGACGAAATTGCCTTTATGGGCGATGACCTGCCAGACCTCGCGGTGATCAATCGCGTCGGGTTGGGCATGACCGTAGCCAATGGCAGTGCTACAGTCGCTGCCAGTGCAGTCTGGCAAACGAGTCGTTGCGGCGGCAGCGGCGCGGTTCGCGAAGCCGCCGAGATGATCCTCGCCGCGCAAGGTAAATTAGACGCAATACTGGCAACTTATCAATGATTCGACAGGCGTTACTGACGTTTATTCTGGCACTGATGGTCGGTGGATTTCTACTCATCTGGGACTCGCCGCCAGAGTCTTTTATTCGCCAGAGAGATGGTCAATTTGATAAAGACCCGCGCGCCGACAGTTATATGAAAGAGATAACCAGCCGCCGCTTTTCCACCGAAGGCAGCGAGAAATTTTCTCTCAGCTCGCCGCGTATGGAGTTTTTTACCGGATCATCCATACTGACCCTAGACAAGCCGGTGTTTATAACCCGCAGCCCGCTGGGCAAGCCATTAAAGTTGCAGGCATCTCAGGGGCAGATGGACAGTGCTCTGGGTATACTAAACCTCGACGGCAATGTTCGCGCCGATATAGACAGCCGCGGCGAACTCAGCAGGCTTACAACCGAGCATTTAACCTTTCTGACCAACAGCAGTATTGCGCTGACCGACAGTTCATTTAAACTGCTCTCTGCCCAGAGTAATGTTTCTGGCAGCGGACTTCATATCGACCTGATTAAAGAAGTTTACACCATAAAATCTAAAGTTCGGGTAACCCATGAGCCTCTCTAAAATATCCAGATTCGCCACTTTTTTAATTTTCTTAACAGTCGGCCTATTTGTTTCTATCGTCGCTCTAGCGCTGCCCGACGATCGCCAGCAAACCATCTCCATCGAATCAGACTCAGCAGAACGCAACCAAAAAACCGGCCTAACCGTCTACAGTGGCAATGTCATTATCAGTCAGGGCAGTATTCTTATTGAAGCCGATGAAATCACTCTGCACTATCAGGGCAGCAAGATCAGTCGTATTGAGTGCACCGGCACACCGGCAAGTTATCAGCAAAAACCTCAGACGGAAGGAGCGATGCTGGTTGCTCGCGCAGAACATATCAACTATCTGCTTGCCGACGATAAAATCATCCTCAAACGCAATGCAGTTCTATCCCGCAATGGCACCATTGTTAAAGGGGATTCAATTGACTACGACATGAAGAATGAGACATGGAAGGCCAAAGGCAATGACCTCGGCGAACAAAAACGTATTCAGTTGTTAATTCCACCGTCAGTGCAGAACTCCACTCCACCTAAAGAGACCCCCTGATGGCAACTCTAGAAGCACGCAATCTGGCTAAAGCCTACGGCAAACGACCGATTGTCAAAGACGTATCCATGTCTGTTAAACAGGGCGAAATTGTCGGGCTGCTGGGACCCAACGGTGCCGGCAAGACAACCTGCTTCTATATGATTATCGGCCTCGTTAATCAGGATAACGGCACAATCACTATTGATAACAGCGATATCACTGCATTGCCAATGCATGGGCGCGCGCGCCGCGGCCTCGGCTATCTGCCTCAAGAGCCCTCGGTATTTCGCAAGCTCAGCGTCGAAAATAATATTCTGGCGATTCTTGAGACCCAAAAAGAACTCAGCCGCGAACAGCGCCAGCAACGTCTCGAAGAGCTGATGCATGAATTTCATATTTCACACCTCGCCAAAAGCCTCGGCATGAGCCTATCTGGCGGCGAGCGCCGCAGGGTTGAAATTGCTCGCGCGCTAGCGGCAAATCCGCAATTTATTCTTCTCGACGAGCCCTTTGCCGGCGTTGATCCAATCTCTGTTACCGATATTAAAAATATTATTCGCCACCTGCGCGACAGCGGCATAGGCGTTTTGATCACCGATCACAATGTTCGTGAGACACTGGATATCTGTGAACATGCCTACATTATCGGCGAGGGTCATGTTATTGCCGAGGGTACCACCGAAGATATTCTCAATGATGCCAATGTTCGCAAGACCTATCTGGGCGATAACTTTACTCTATAGCCTAATTCGCCTCTTAAAAAGCCGTTTACGCGTAAATAAAAGCCTATTTCGCAAATAGCCGATTGCCACCAACAATGAATTGGCACTAAAATTGCACAACACATAGTTGAAAGCGATACTCAAGGCATGCGCCAAGGTCTCCAGTTAAAAATCAGCCAACAGCTGACCATGACTCCTCAATTACAACAGGCCATCCGCCTACTGCAATTGTCGACACTGGAGTTACGCCAGGAGATGATCGAACAGCTCTACAACAATCCCCTACTAGAAATTGAAGAAGACGGCAGCAGTGACTCATCCGCGGAAACAGATCAGTCCCCACCTTCCAGCCAAGAAGACACTCCAGGTAAAAACTCTGAGTTAAATAGCGATCAAGCCAAAGAGCAGGCCAGTCAACAACTCGACGAGCAGAATTCCGACTACGAGTGGAGTGACCAGATTCCTCAAGATTTACCAGTCGATGCCAACTGGGACGATGTCTACACCCCAACAACAGCGACCAACAGCGGCGCAGAAGTTAATCTGGAGCAGGTTCATCAGGTTACTGAATCTTTCCAGGGGCACCTTGAATGGCAACTCAATCTGACGCCGTTTTCAGATAGAGATAGAGAAATTGCGACGGCTTTTATCGATGCCATCGACAGCTCCGGCCTTATTACCGAAGACCTTTTCGATATAGTCGGCCATATTCAACAGCCAGACTCTTCTGATTCAAGCTCTCCAGAACAAACTCTGGAAGAGCCGATTCAAGAAGATGAGTTGATCGCTGTACTTCATCGACTGCAGCAGTTCGACCCACCGGGTGTATTTGCCCGCAATATCCGCGAATGTCTCTTGATACAACTAAACCAGATGGCAGTGGAAACTGAACATCTGCAATCTGCAGTGCTGATAACCACTGATTTTCTCGAAGATATTGCCTCTATCGACAGCGTGCGCCTAGCCAAAAAAGCTGGGCTTAGCGCCGAACAATTAAAGGGCGCACTGCAGCTGATTCGCAGTCTCAACCCACGCCCTGGTGAAGCGTTTAACAGCAATGCTATTGATTATATTGTCCCTGATGCCTATGCAGAAAAAATTAAAGGCCGCTGGAAAGTCCAACTTAACGATAGCAATATGCCGCGTCTGCGTATCAACGATGCCTACTCGGCATTGATCAAGCGCTCGGACAACAGCGATCAGAACCAATTTTTAAAAGATAACCTCGCCGAGGCGCGCTGGTTTCTGCGCAGCATTGAAAGTCGCAACGAAACTCTAATGCGTGTCGCCATGACCATCGTCGATTTACAGCAGGGTTTTCTCGACTACGGCCCAGTGGCGATGAAACCAATGGTGCTGTCGGATATCGCCAGCAAACTAGAACTGCATGAATCGACTATTTCACGGGTAACCACCAGTAAATACCTCGCCACTCCGCAGGGAATTTATGAGCTGAAATACTTCTTTTCCAGTCATGTGGGTACCTCTGGTGGTGGGGAGTGTTCATCAACTGCTGTTTGCGCTATCCTAAAAGAAATGATTGGCGCAGAACAACCAGCAAAGCCGTTAAGCGATAACAAGCTAACCTCCCTTCTCAAAGAACAGGGTATTCAGGTTGCTCGCCGCACAGTCGCCAAATATAGAGAGAGCATAGGCATTCCATCCTCAAGCCAACGCAAAAGATTTTAGTAGATTTAGTAAAGAGTTTTATTAAGTAGAGTTTCAATAAAGTAAAAGTAAGGAGAACTGCATGCAATTAACCATCAGCGGACACCACCTGGAAATTACCACACCTATTAGAGACTACGTTACCAGCAAACTTTCAAAACTAGAACGACATTACGAACAGATCACCAGCACATCCGTTATCCTCTCGGTAGATAAACTCACCCAAAATGCTGAAGCCACAGTTCATGTCAGTGGTGGAGAATTATTCGCCAATTCCCAGCACGAAGATATGTACGCCGCAATTGATGCGCTGACTGATAAACTCGACCGACAGTTAATCAAATACAAAGAGAAGCATCGAGGCCATTAGTTTTAGCTATGAAAATCACCGATATCCTGACTCAGAAAATGACCCAGTGTGATCTGCCTGGCAGTAGCAAGAAGCGTGTTCTAGAAAATCTGTCGGCCTTTGTCACCGATCAACTGGGTGGCAACCCTGAGCAGAGCGATACATTGTTTCACAACTTGGTCGCCCGCGAGCGACTCGGCAGCACTGGCATAGGGGAAGGCGTCGCCATCCCCCACTGCCGTGTCTCCGGATTCAACCGAATCCACGGCTGCCTAATCAAACTTGAGAAACCGGTAGAATTCGGCGCACTTGATGATCAGCCGGTCGATTTAATTTTTGCACTTATCGTGCCCGAAGAAAAAAATGATGAGCACCTAGCAACACTGGCCCGTATCGCCAGCATTATGCAGAACGACCAGTCCCGACAATCTCTGCGTCAGTGTAAAAATAACGAAGAGCTATTTAATACCGCACTGCAATTAGAGCGCCTGAATTAACCATGCGCCTAGTAATTATCAGCGGCCACTCAGGGTCGGGGAAAACCTCAGCACTCAACATCCTTGAAGATGTTGGCTTTACCTGTATCGATAATCTGCCAGCTAGCCTGCTGCAGAGCCTAATCAGCCAACTAAACAGCAATAACAATCATGAAGAGCTGAATATAGCCGTAGGTATCGATGCCCGAAATCTGGTTGGCGATCTGAGTAAAATTCCTGAAATACTAAAAATTATTGAGGCCGATGGCGTTAGCGTCAGCGTACTTTTTCTCTATGCGAGACGCTCAGATCTACTGCGCCGCTATAGCGAAACTCGCCGCCGTCACCCTTTAAGTAGCGAAAAAATTGGTCTTAAAGAGGCCATCAATCTGGAAAAAGAACTTCTCAGCCCAATCTCGGATATTGCCGATCGCTCTATAGATACCTCGCGATTAACGCTACATCAACTGCGCGATCTGGTTAAAAACACTATAGTCCCGAATAATCCGGAGCATATGTCTATTCTGTTTGAATCCTTCGGCTTTAAGCGCGGCGTACCCTCCGATTCAGATTTTGTTTTCGACGTTCGCTGCCTGCCCAATCCCTATTGGAAGCAACAGCTAAAGAACCAGACCGGCAATGATGACGGGGTGATTGAGTTTTTGGAAAGTCAGGTTGAAGTTGCCTCAATGCTCGCCGATATTATCGGTTTTTTAACCCGCTGGATTCCGCAATTTCAAAACAACAATCGCAGCTATCTAACCATCTCTATTGGCTGCACTGGCGGTCAGCACAGATCGGTCTATCTGGCCAACCGACTCTACGAGCACTTCTCAACCCAGCACCCCTTTGTTCAGGTTGTGCATAAAGAACTCTCCCAGTGAGCGGGCGGATACTAAAACTATGATTCGTTGTCAGCTCGAAATTATTAATAAACTTGGTCTGCATGCCAGAGCCGCAACCAAGCTGGCCAGCACTGCAGGTCATTATCTATGCACAATCCGCACCGGCACATCAGATTCTCTGGTCGATGCCAAGAGCATTATGTCGTTGATGCTGCTGGCTGCCAGTAAGGGTACCGTCCTGATCTTTGAATTCGATGGCGAAGATGAAAATGAAGCTCATCAGGCAATCTCTGAGCTGCTTGCCGATTACTTTGGTGAGGGTGAATAAGCGCTAAAAATTGCACTCACGTCGATTGTTTATACCCAAGAGTCAGTAAAAACTACCGATCTGTCGCTCAGCTAGTTAAAATGCCTTTGCTGATAATACATTCAGCTTTGGAGCGATGCATGAACAACACCGAAAATAGCCTATTGACCAAGCTCGGCACCGGCATCGATCCCGGCACCCTTAATCAGGTGCGCCATATTCTTAACAATCTCTCGCCACCAGATATAGCACACCAGCTTGAAACGGCCCCGCCGCGTTCAAGGAATGTACTCTGGCATCTGGTAGATACAGAGATTGCCGGTGAAGTTCTGCAGGAACTCTCCGACGATATTCAGCAGGAATTCCTCAACCAAATGGATGGCGCTGAGGTTGCCTCGGTAACCGAAGGTCTCGATGTCGATGATATTGTCGATATTCTTCAGCAGTTGCCAGATCAGGTTATTCCCGAAGTACTCCAAGCTATGTCCGCCCAGGATAGACAGCGCGTCGAATCGGTCCTCACCTACGCTGAAGATACCGCGGGCGGCATTATGGACACCGAAATGATCACGGTGCGCCCAGATATTAGTATCGATGTAGTGCTGCGTTATCTGCGTCGTTTTGAAGAGCTGCCGGATATTACCGATAACCTGTTTGTGGTCAGTCGCACCGATACTTTTTTGGGTAATCTGTCACTTAGCAAAATGCTCACCTCTAGCCCTAGCACCACGGTTAGAGAAGTCATGAATACCGAGATTGAAGCTATTCCCGTCGATCTGGTCGACTCCGATGTTGCCCAGTTATTCCAGCGCCAGGATCTGGTCTCTGCGCCAGTGGTCGATAACCAACATCGTCTGGTTGGTCGAATCACTATTGATGACGTGGTTGACGTTATTGTTGAAGATGCCGATCACTCACTGTTGGCGATGGCCGGTTTAAGTGACACTGAAGATACCTTCTCATCGATTGGCCGAACTGCGCCACGCCGTGCTCTCTGGCTAGGGCTAAATCTGCTTAGTGCAATCCTCGCCTCTTCCGCGATCAGCCTGTTTGAGGCGACTCTGGATAAAGTCGTCGCACTGGCGATCCTGATGCCCATAGTTGCCAGCATGGGTGGTGTTGCCGGCAGCCAGACATTGACCGTTGTGGTTCGCGGTATGGCACTGGGCCAGATCGAGCGCGACAATATTAAATGGTTACTGAGTAAAGAATTTATTGTTGGCGCCCTCAACGGAATACTTTGGGCACTGGTGATGGGTGCCCTGGTTTCACTCTGGTTCGACGACTGGACTATCGCCCTGATTATTGGCCTAGCGATGTGTATCAACCTGATGGCGGCGGCTATTACTGGCACCTTATTGCCGGTAATACTGCGAAAAATAAAGATCGATCCAGCATTGGCTGGCACGGTTATTCTCACGACGGTAACCGATATAGTCGGTTTTGTTTCCTTTCTCGGACTGGCTACGGTGTTCTATACCTAATGATGGACAATACAGAATTTGAAGACGAAGACCTGATCAGTAAATCTCAACTTAAACGAGAGAGTCATGCACTGCAGGATATGGGTAGCCAACTGGTAGAGATGCCCGAGGGTCAGCTGACAAAATTCAATCTACCGGAAAATCTTAAAGACGCTATTTATGAAGCTCGACGACTTAAAAACCGCGAGGGCAAGCGTCGTCAGCTACAGTATATTGGCAAGTTGATGCGCACTGCCGATATCAGTTTTATTCAGGAGACGCTGGATAGAATGGATCATCAGTCACATACCTATAGACAGCATTTTCAACAACTGGAAAACTGGCGCGACCGTATTATCAGTGAAGGACCAACCGCTATCGAAGCGCTGATTGAAAAGTATCCCGAGGCCGATCGCCAACAGCTGCGCAATCTTCAGCGCCAGGCAAGCCGCGAGCTGGCACAGAAGAAAAGCCCCACTGCCGGGCGTAAAATTTTTGCTTATTTAAGAGAGCTGTCAGAATAGCTAATAATTTAGGACGCTAAATTTTCCTATGCTCAGCCACCGGCATCTTGGCTCTAACCTGATCAATCATCGATAAATCAATCTCGGCAACAGCGACTCCCGGCTCATCATCGACAGTTGCCAGAACATTACCCCAGGGATCAATAATGGCACTGCCTCCCCAGAGTGCTCGACGCGGATGCTTGCGATCAACCATATTGGCGCCAATCACAAACAGTTGATTTTCCACTGCCCGAGCGCGCAGCAAAAGCAACCAGTGATCCTCGCCTGTGGCTGCGGTAAAGGCCGCAGGCACAGTCACTATCTGTGCGCCACGATCAGCCAGCTGGCGATAGAGCTCGGCAAAGCGCAGGTCATAACAAACCGACATTCCCAAAGTGCAGAGATCCGTCTGCGCCACCACAATTTTACAACCACTACTAAAATTATCCGATTCGCGATAGCTGCTCTGCTGCCCATCATTGAGCTCTGCCTTATCCAGCGCCACATCAAATAGATGAATCTTATCGTAAGAGCTGCATTGGTTGCCTTGGGGATCAAATAACAGCGAACGGGCATAGGGTTTTAACTGTCCAGAGTCGCTGATCGGCACTGTTCCGGCCACCAGCCAGATGCCCTGTTGGCGCGCCTGATCCGACAAAAACTGACGCACCAAGCCCTGCGGTTGAGATTCAGCTAGCCCTATAGACGCAAAATCATCGCGACCTAAATGGGCAAAATTCTCCGGCAGTACAACCAATTCTGCACCTTTATCGACGGCGCGCTGAATCATTACGGCGGCATTGTTGAGACTGTGCTCAATTGAGTCACCGGGACGCAGCTGAACTGCTGCGGCAATTAGAGCGTTACTTTTGGCTATTCTCTGGATCATTATCTTGACTGCCCTTTTGGTCTTCCTTTTGCGCAGAATTTTGCCCAATATTAGAACCACTCTGCTGCTTTTCGGGTTGTTCATCCTTTAGGTCGGAGGCAAAGATACGATCCACCTCAACCTCAACATCATCCCAGGGTCCAGATATCTTATAGCTGATGCTAGACAGCCGATCTACCTGCTTTTCAACCAGCTTACTGGTGATATAAACACCGGCAGCAGCGGGCAATCCACCCACCAGAGCCACGACCCAGGGCAGATTCGTCGCCACCGGCAAGGTTGCCACCAACCGACCATCAACCTGTTCCTCAAGCAGATCAAAATCCCCCGCCATACTCATGCGCCCAGAAGGCATTTTCATCCGCAGCGGGTCTCTAAAACTGGCAACGCCATTTTCAAAATGCAGCGTGCCATCAAGACTGTTATAGCTAAGATTTTTCCCGACCACATCGGAAAAATCCAACTTCAGACGCCGTAACCAGTTGGCAAAATTAACTAGACTAACCATTTTCAAGGCTGCACCAGAACCACCGGGAGATTTATAAAAACTTCCCTCTTGCAGTTTGATAGCAAAGTCGCCCAATATATTTTCACGGGAAATCTTCCACGGCTGATCCTGCCAGGCAAGATCAAACACCAGACGCCCCGACTTACTGTCGACTATTTGTGGTGTGCCTAGGCCAGAGCTCAGGAACTCACCGATATTATCCACACCCACCGGACCAACAAGCCGGCTACTGTAATCTTTGCCATCGTATTTCCAGAAAAACTCTGTGGATGGCTCATTTTCAAAGAAACCAGGTTTTAGGCCAAACAGATTACCCTTAATCTGATTAAACGATGCACCAGAAACTTCAGGTCGCAAATCAAAAGACAGTGAGCCCCAGCTTTTCTCGCCAATCAATAACTCATCTACGGCTAAATCCACCGCCATAAAACGGCGCGGATCAATTGTCGACGCAGAGGTCTTTTCTTTAAGTAATGACGACGGCAAACTGAGACGGCTAAGATTTATCTTCGGCACCAGCTCTGATTCCCCAAGTGGAATTAACAGCTGACCATCGATCAGGTCGCTACTCAGTTCAATATCGACCCGCTGTTCTGACAATGTGGCTATCGCAGCAATATCTTGCAACTGGAAAGAGGCCAGTTGCAACTCATCAAAACGCAGATCAAAAACAGTTTGCCAGCTGAGTTTTGTCTCAGTTTCAGAGCGCTCAAAAATACCTATCAATGGCTGCCAAAGCTCTAATTCTGTCGTCGGGAGGTAAGCGGACAGTCGCAAGACATTGTCTTCAGGCTCAATCATAGGTCGGTCGTAACTAATCTGCCCAGCATTGAACTGCGCATTATTAAAACGCAGGTCAAAATTCAAATTCGAACTCGGCACCGCTGAGGCAACCGTCTTGCCCGCCAATGTCGCGGTAAGACGCTCAAACTGTGGAGAGAAATAGAAAGTTATATCTAGCGCCTGCGATTCATCGGCAGATTTAACTAGAGGTGCGGGTAGCTCGAGGCTAACGCCCTGTAGCTGGCTAGTGACTTGAAGGGTGATAGCCTGATCAATGGAATCTTCGCCGGCAGTGGGAATTGTAACCAAGCCCTCAATAGGCACGGCACCAACCATCACCTTCTGCCATGGAAACGCAACCAACTGATTAAGACTCTCCGGCAGCAGATCACCGCTAAAAGCAATCTTCTGCTCATCGCCAGTCTTGTAAAGACTAGCCACCATTGGCCGCTGCCAGAAATTGCCTTTAATGTCTTCTCCATAGAGACCATCCTGCAGAGAGAAATTCAGCTGTCCACGAATATCGGTCATGCCGATCGGTTGATCAGGAATACTGATCGAGCCCTCAGCAATGGTTGTCGCAACATTGTACTGCTGGCTTAGCTGCCCCGCCCCCACAGTATCTGACACAACGCCCTTTGCCATAGGAATAGCTAAGTCTAGATGACTGTGGGTTTTGCCACTGTAATTCCAGTCACTGATCCCAGCGACATTATTCTTTAGCGGAGACTTCGCGAGAATATTGATCACCTCGGATAAGTCACCAACAACCTGTGCGTCGACCATTAGAAAGGGTCGGTTTTCAGTATTATCTTTAGTATATATAACCCGGGCATCACTAATCTCAGCACTGCCAATAGTGCCAGAGGTCATTAACACTTCAGTGTAGACATCATCGACCAACAACAGGCTAGTCGCATCGCGAATACCCGTCCAATTAGGGTCATAATTGATATCACCCTTAGAGGTTTTCATCATCAATTGGATCGTCTGCGAGAAGCTGTCGAACTTCGGTGGGCTATTGCGAATCAGCAGGCCAAACTCCTCAACATCCACATTCAATATGGCCTCTTTCAACCACTTATCCAATTTTTCGGGTATTTTGTAAGGCAGGTATTTATTGCGCTTCTGAGCGTCGAGATTGCGCGCACCAATCAACAGGCTGATTTCAGGAGGGTTACCGCCTGAGGGAATTGTCTGCTGGGCAGAAAACATAATATTTGAGCTGCCAGCATCTAGCTTTGCACGAATAATATTACTGCGAACCGTCAGCAACTTATCATCCGCTTCCCAGGAGACATTAATCGACCCCGTCGCCTCGTCAATGGCTAGATAATCTTTATAGACAGAGGGAAAATAAGCCTCGAAACCATCACTGTCGGCAAATGAGAATAAACCGCGATCACCATAGAGTTCCATATAGCCATCAAGAGACTTAACGCTGGGTGAACCTTTCCAGGACGCCAGACTAATCTGCTCAAGATTTGCCGAAGCATAGTAGCCAACATGATCATGCCCCAGAGTCAGTGCGTTGATCACCCCCTGAGGCTGCAGATTTTCCACCGCATTTAATACTTTTTCATCGGCAATCCCTGTACTGGAGAGCAATTCAGACATCAGCGTTAAATCGAGATGATTCACTGATATATCAAAGTCCTGCCAGTGAGAGCCGAGCCGCTGGGTAAACACTAAATCGAGAGGCTCTATCTGGGTGTTTGACCAGCTGAGATCAAATCCCTGCAACCGCAGCCCCCAATCAGACGCTGGGGTATACCAACCGGTGATTTCAGTCTTGATATCAGTCAGTGGCGGAACATCTACCAGCCAAACCAATGGAATTTCACCAATAGACAGCATGCCCTCAAAGTTAGCAGAACCACCGGGATGAAAGGAAAACCATATCTCGCCATTGGCGTTGGCATCAAAATCCGAAAGATTGGCAAACAGACTGGGTAGCAGTGACCGAGCAAGATCGGCCAGTGGCTCAGAGAGATTGAAATCGTCAAAGCGAAAGTAGCCCTCGGCGAAGAAGCTCTCAACATCTTTGAGATCGCCATGGCCTTCAATCAGCAAATAAGCCGGGCTTTGAACCTGCACTGTCGAAGTATCTTCAGTGGTCAGCTGCTCCTGTTCAGAGACAATGACCGACAGTTCTGCGCGATGAAAATCATCGGTATTTTCCATCGCCACATTGCGACCACTGAGCAGCATCGTCTTACCCGAAAAAAACTGCATCTCAATCTGCACATCTTGAAAACGGATCAGCTGACTATAGGAAAGTGGATCCACAAAAAGACTTAGATCGGCATCGGAGTTACCATCAAAACCTTTAAGCCTCCAGCTGCCTGACTCGTCCTCGACCATCGTTAGCTGCAGACGATCAACCACAAGCTCTCGCCAGATTGGCATTCTGTGGGCAATAGTTTCAAATAGATCCAGATCTGCACGGCCACCACTAATCACCACCGCGGGAGAATCGTCATCGGCAAAGACTGTCGCCCGCTCTATATCCAGAATGGGTACAAGTCGCGGCCACTCACCATTGAGCTCACCGAGCTCAACCCGCAAGCCAATCTGATCTTGAATGATGTCCTGAATATCCGCACGGAATTGATCGACACCGGCAATCGTCTGGCGACCAATAACCACCAGTATGACCATGCCGATAATTAGCAGGGCGAGGGTCAGCCATAGCCAGCGCATCGTCTTTTTAAATGCTTTACCCATCTTCGCCATAGCCATGTTCACTTAAACCGGAATAATATCAAACTGTTCGAGAGGATAGAGACTCTCAACTCTGAACTGAATTGTCCGACCTATAAATTTCTCTAAATCTGCCACCTGACTTGAATCTTCCTCTAAAAGATATTCAATCACCGAGGGTGAGGCCAACACCTGCAAACTATCACATTCATAAGCCCGCGCCGCACGCAGAATATCACGCAGTATTTCGTAGCTGATCGACTCAGCGGATTTAACATAGCCGCGCCCCTGGCAGGTCGGGCACTCGGCACACATAATCTGTCCGAGACTCTGACTGGTACGCTTGCGTGTCGCCTGCACTAACCCCAGTTCGGTCACTCCTGATATGGTGGTTCTAACCCGATCTCGCGCCACGGCTTTTTCAAAGGCGCGCAATACTTGACGGCGGTGTTCGGTATTTTGCATATCGATAAAATCGACAATAATAATGCCACCGAGATTGCGAATTCGCATCTGTCGGGCAATCGCCGCCGCCGCTTCCAAATTAGTTTTATAAATAGTCTCTTCAAGATTGCGGCGCCCGACAAAGGCCCCAGTATTCACATCAATCGTCGACATAGCCTCGGTCTGATCAAATACCAGAGAGCCACCGGACTTAAGATCAATCTTGCGCTGCAGCGCCTTGGTAATTTCATCCTCGATGCCATACAGATAAAACAGCGGTCGTTCACCGGGATAGTGCTCGAGTAAGCGAACAATTTCCGGATTAAATTTGTTCGCAAAGGAAGTCAGCTTTTCGAGAATCTCACGGGAATCAACACGGATCTTTTCGATTTCGGGGCGCACCATATCGCGCAACACGCGCTTGTAGAGAGGCAGGTCTTCATATAGACAGCAAGGTGCCGTGGCCGAGACTTTTCGCTCGACAAGATCATCCCAAGCCCGATTGAGAAAACTCACTGCATTGCGCAACTCATTTTCTGTGGCGCCCTCAGCGACAGTGCGTAGGATATAACCGCCGTTGACCTGCAACTCATCAATCACTGAGGTCAGTGTTGCTTTCAGTCGCTCGCGCTCCTCTTCATCTTCAATGCGCTGAGATATACCAATATGCTCTAAAGCAGGCATATAAACCAAACTGTAGGAGGCTATCGACAACTCGGCCGACAACCGTGCACCTTTGGAACCGACAGGATCTTTTATCACCTGAACAATAATTTGCTGACCATCATGCAGCAGGCGGGAAATATCCGCCGGTTCGGCATCGGTTTTCTTGTTGCTGCGCGGAACCAGATCATCGACATGCAAAAATGCCGTGCGCGCTTCACCGATATCGATAAATGCCGCCTGCATACCGGGCAGCACGCGAACCACCTTGCCCTTGTAGATATTGCCGACCAGCCCGCGCTTATTATTGCGCTCGACATGAATCTCTTGAGGCACACCGTTTTCTACCAGAGCCACACGGGTTTCCATCGGCGTAATATTGATTAGTATTTCCTGGCTCATCCTATTTCCAAAATCTATTTTTTATGTCTGACTGCTATTCCACAGCGGTACAGAAAATTTATTCAGCAACTGTTCAGTCTCTGCTAACGGCAAACCGACAACACCACTGTAACTGCCTTCGAGGTTTTCAACAAAAACACCGCCGCGCCCCTGAATTGCATAGGCACCAGCCTTGCCCTCAGGTTCACCAGACTGCCAGTAGATCAGACACTCAGACTGGCTAATTGTGCGAAACTCAACCCGGGTTTCTGAAACAGCCATAGCAGTGTCTATTCCATTATCTATAGCCACAGCGGTAAAAACACTATGCACCTTGCCAGACAGCGCCATCAGCATGGTCTCAGCATGTTGCTGATCCCGAGGCTTGCCAAAAATCTGGCCATCAAAAACCACAATAGTGTCCGCACCCAAACTTGGCAACTGGCCGTCCTGACGTCTAAAACCCGCCTGCGCTTTTTCCATCGCCAGACGAGACACATAATCAACCGGCAACTCATCAACCCGACGACTCTCGTCAATATCCACAGCCAACACAGAAAAGGTAACACCAATCTGTTCAAGAAGATCGCTGCGGCGAGGAGAAGCGGAGGCCAGTAAAAGGTTGGCGGCAGTTAAATTCAAAATTAGTCCCTAGCGTTCATCAGTACAGGTTCGAGCAATAAGCTTATCAACAACCGGCCAGGTCAATGCTGAAAACAACGTTTTCATCAGCAGATTATCCATTGCTGAAGGGAGACCATAAAAAATAAACACAGCCGCCTCGAGAAAACCGACCAACAGAATAATTAAATAGACTAACAGGGTGCGCTGAATAATAGACAGGTATTTAACCCAGCGACTGACCACAACCACCAAACTTCCGCACAGCGCGAAAACCAGAACTGAATGCCCCAATGTTGTCTGCAATAGACAGTCACTCAGTATGCCTACGCCAGCGGCAAAAAATATCCCGAACTCCACAGGGCGATGAAAAATCCAACCCATGGCGACCAGTAATAAAAAATTGGGTTTCCAAACAATCCAGTCACCGCTCACCGGCATCACACTAAAGATCATCGCGATAACCAATGACAGCAACATTGCGGCAGTATGGCTAACCGGCGCCATTATTGCTTGCTATCCAAATCACCGTCTCTGGAGGTATACAGCAACAGTAAATGACGACTGCGATCAATTTCTGCCGAGGGATCAACGCTGATTTTAAGAAAGCTGTCCCCGGGTTCCTGCTCAATACTAACAACCGTGCCCACCGGATAGCCCACCGGATAGAGCCCACCCAGACCGGAACTGATCAGCTTGTCACCCTCTTTAATATCCGCCGTGGGCGAAACAAACTTTAAGTTGAGAAGATTGTAATCAGACAAGCCCTCAGCAATTGAACGCACACCATTGCGCAATACCTGCACCGGCAGTGCGTGACTGCTGTCAGTAATCAATAAGGCCGTACTGTGATTACTGTGGACAGTAATAATCTGCCCCATCAGACCCTCTGCATCAAGCAGCGGCTGACCAACAAAGACACCATCATCAGTACCGCGATCAATACTTAATGTATGGCGCTGGGGATTGGCCGAAACCCCGATCACCTCAGTGACCAGAACACTGTCCATCAACAGTTCAGTGGCATTGAGCAAACGGCGCAGACGCAAGTTTTCAGCAGCCAGATCAGACATGCGCTGCAACTGGCCGTGATAGATCAAACTCTCTTTGCTGAGACGAAGATTTTCGCTCTCGAGCTGAGAGCGTGAAGTGACACTACTGGTGCCCCACTCCTGCACCCGCTGAGGGATATTTGAAAACCAGTAGAGAGGGCGAACCAGATTATCGACAGTGCTATAGACAGGCTTTAACCAAGGAGTAAAAACATCCACTATCATAAATAGCAGCGCGACAAAGGCGACAATCAGGAATTTTCTCGCCGAAGAGGATGTTTTATTAAAAACGTTTCTGATAAATCCTCTCCCGATCGCCAACAGGTAGTGGAAAAATGGCTACCCGCTAGCCAACAACCTTAGAAAGTTAAAGAATTAATCTTGTTATTGTCCATCATCTCAAGAGCTTCTCCGCCGCCTCGTGCTACGCAGGTGAGAGGATCTTCAGACAAAATAACCGGCAATCCAGTCTCAGCAGTCAACAGTCGATCGAGATCTCTCAGCATCGAACCACCACCAGTCAAGACAATGCCAGTCTCGGCAATATCTGACGCCAGCTCTGGAGGAGACTGCTCAAGCACGCGCTTAACGGCTTGCACAATACCGGCCAGTGGCTCCTGTAATGACTCAAGAATTTCATCACTATTGAGAGTAAAGCTCTTTGGAACACCTTCGGCGAGGTTGCGACCACGAACATCAATCTCGCGAACCTCTTTTGAAAGATAAGCTCCACCAATTTCCATCTTAATGCGCTCAGCCGTGCTATCACCGATAACACTGCCATACTTGCGACGCACAAAATTGACGATTGACTCGTCAAAGCGGTCACCACCAATACGAACAGAGTCAGAGAACACCACACCATTTAGCGACAAAATGGCAATTTCAGTGGTACCACCGCCTATATCCACTACCATCGAACCCACCGCTTCTTCAACCGGCAGACCCGCACCCATAGCCGCAGCCATTGGCTCTTCAATCAAAAATACCTCGCGAGCACCGGCGCTGTAGGCCGATTCTTTAATCGCACGCTTCTCTACCTCTGTCGCCATACAGGGCACACAGATCAGAACGCGGGGACTTGGGGGTACAAAACTTGAGGCGTGAACTTTCTTGATAAAGTGCTGCAGCATCTTCTCAGTCACCTGGAAGTCTGCAATAACACCATCTTTAAGCGGTCGAATCGCGGTGATATTGCCAGGGGTACGACCAAGCATTCGCTTTGCGTCTACACCCACAGCTTCAATAATCTTTTGCCCAAGGTGATGACGGATAGCAACCACCGAAGGTTCGTTGAGAACTATACCTTTTTCACGCACATAGATAAGCGTATTGGCTGTTCCCAGATCGATGGAAAGATCACTTGAAAAGAACCCGCGTATTTTTTTAAACATCTAATCGATATTCCCTAATTTTCAGCCCTGTTTGAATAACAAAACCAACGGTAAATTTAATCGGCAAATTTAACAGCGGGAACACAGCAGAGCAAGCACTCACTGTGTCTTTCGTGTTATTTTTAAAGCATTCTAACTGATCTTTTAGCAAGTTGCTGTCATCTGCGGAAAAAGTCGTAAAAAAGCATGTTAAATCAGTGTTATAAGTGCTCCACCCCCTTAACCTGATCCGCTCATTTATGGTACCTTACGCGACCTTGCAATAAGCTAATCCCAGCCTGAGCTAACGGATAATTTAATGAGCATCGAACGTAGTGAAATTGAAAAACTGGCCACGCTATCGCGCATCGCCATCAACGAAGAGACTATCAGCGAAGTGTCGCAGCGTTTAGGCAGTGTTCTCGAGCTTGTCGATCAGCTGCAGGCGGTCAATACCGACGGCGTTGAAGCCATGTCTCATCCGATGCAGGCAACCCAGCGACTGCGAGAAGACGAAGTCACCGAGCTCAATAGACGCGAAGCTCTACAGGCCATCGCGCCAGAAACCGAAGACGGCCTATTTTTAGTGCCCAAAGTCATTGAATAGCCGTTATTGAGAACCCCAAAAATGCATAACCTGACCATCGCCGAGCTTGTAAAAGGGCTGCAGAGCAAAGAATTTACCAGTGTTGAGCTAACTCAGCACTTTTTAGATCGTATTGGCAGCCTCAATCCTGCATACAATGCTGTGATTACCGTCACTGCCGAGCAGGCGCTAAAAGCCGCGGCTGCCGCAGACCAGCGCTTGGCTGCAGGCGATGCCCCAGATTTATGCGGCGTTCCCATTTTGCACAAAGATATCTTCTGCACCGACGGCGTGCGCACTAGCTGCGGTTCAAAGATGCTCGATAACTTTATTCCCCCCTACAATGCCACCGTGGTCGAAAACTTTGAGCAGGCCGGTGCTGTCGTACTGGGAAAAACCAATATGGACGAGTTCGCCATGGGCTCCTCCAATGAAACCAGCTTTTACGGCCCGGTTAAAAACCCCTGGGCAACAGACTCAGTCCCCGGTGGCTCATCCGGCGGTTCCGCAGCTGCAGTTGCAGCGCGACTGGCACCTGGCGCCACCGCGACAGATACCGGTGGCTCTATTCGTCAGCCGGCAGCACTCTGCGGGGTTAGCGGTATTAAACCCACCTATGGTCGGGTATCGCGCTGGGGCATGATTGCCTTTGCATCAAGCCTCGATCAGGGCGGCCCAATGGCACGCACTGCTGAAGATTGCGCACTGCTCTTAAACTGCATGGCCAGTTACGACGAAAAAGACTCCACCTGTATCGACCGCGAAGTGCCGGATTACACCGCCGACTTAAACAGCTCGGTAAAAGGCCTGCGTATCGGCGTTCCAAAAGAGTATTTCTCGGAAGGTTTGCATGCAGGCACCGAACAAGCGGTTCGCGCAGCACTGGCCAAGCTGGAAGAACAGGGTGCAGAGCTGGTCGAAATCAGCCTGCCGAACTCGGCGCTATCCGTACCGGCCTACTATGTTATCGCCCCAGCCGAAGCCTCAGCCAACCTATCGCGCTTTGATGGCTCGCGCTACGGCTATCGCTGTGAAGACCCCAAAGATTTGCAAGATATGTACTGTCGCAGCCGCGCCGAAGGCTTTGGCGAAGAAGTCCAGCGGCGTATTCTAATCGGCACCTACTGTCTATCTGCCGGTTACTACGATGCCTACTACGGAAAGTCCCAGCAGGTACGTCAGCTGATTCAGCAAGATTTTGTCAGCGCTTTCGAAAACGTCGATCTTATTATGGGCCCCACCTGCCCATCGCCAGCCTTTAAGGCCGGTTCCAAAGGTGATGATCCGGTAGCCATGTATCTGGAAGATATTTACACCATCGCCACCAACCTGGCTGGCCTGCCCGGCATGTCAATTCCCTGCGGCATGGTTGAAGACAAGCCGGTTGGCCTGCAGATTATCGGCAACTACTTTGACGAGGCGCGGATGTTAAACGCCGCCCACCAGTTCCAGCAGACCACTGACTGGCATACACAGGCTCCGGAGGGTATCGCATGAGTTGGGATACAGTGATCGGGCTAGAGATTCACGTGCAGCTAGCCACCAAAACCAAAATATTTTCCGGTGCCAGCACCGCCTACGGTGCCGAGCCCAACACTCAGGCCTGCGCCATTGATCTGGCCATGCCTGGAACCCTGCCGGTTCTCAACAAGCAGGCGGTTAACTACGCGATTATGTTTGGTCTGGCGATTGATGCCGAGATTGGCCAGGTATCCGCTTTCGAGCGCAAAAACTATTTTTACCCAGATCTGCCCAAAGGCTACCAGACTACACAATTGGAAAAGCCGATTGTTGGTCGCGGCAATGTCGAGATTCAGCTCGCCGATGGCAGCACTAAAAATGTCCGCATCCACCATGCCCACCTTGAAGAAGATGCCGGCAAGTCACTTCACGAAGGCAACTTTAACAGCAACTTCTCCGGCATCGATCTCAATCGCGCCGGCACCCCGCTGATTGAAATCGTCTCTGAACCGGATATGAGTAATGCCGAAGAAGCGATCGCCTTTGCCAAAAAAATTCACAGCATTGTTACCTCTATCGGCATCTGTGATGGCGAGATGTCTCAGGGCAGTATGCGCTTTGATGTTAACGTTTCAGTAAAACCCAGCGGCAGCGAAACCCTGGGCACCAGAACCGAAACCAAAAACCTCAACTCGTTTAAATTTATGGAAGAGGCGATTAAACGCGAAGTGGCTCGTCAGATCGACGTGATTGAAGACGGCGGCACTATCGCTCAAGAAACACGCCTGTATAACGGTGAAACCAAAGTGGCTCGCTCCATGCGCAGCAAAGAAGAAGCCAATGACTACCGCTACTTCCCCTGCCCCGACCTATTGCCAGTGGTTGTCAGTGACGAACAGGTCGAGGAATTGCGCCGCAAACTGCCAGAACTCCCCGACGCCCGCCAGGAGCGCTTTGTCGAGCAGTACAGCCTCTCAGACTATGATGCCGGCATATTAAGCAGCGACGCAGCCATGGCCAACTATTTTGAAAGCGCCGCAGAAAAATCCGGCAATGCCAAACTGGCCGCCAACTGGACCATGGGCGAACTCGCCGCAAGATTAAACAATGAAGACCTCAGCATCGCCAACAGCCCGGTCAGCGCAGAACAGCTGGCAGGCCTAATTATCAGAATCGCCGATAACAGCATCAGCGGCAAAATGGCTAAGCAGGTATTTGAGGGAATATGGGCAGGAGAAGGCAGTGCCGATAAGATTATTGACGCCCGCGGCCTAAAGCAGGTCTCAGACAGCGATGCACTGGAACAGATGGTCGCCGACGTACTGGCCGCCAACCAGGCCATGGTAGAAGACTATATCAACACCGACGAAGCCAAACGCAAGAAAAAGCTCGGCGGCTTTATGGGCCAGATAATGAAAGCCTCAAAAGGCCAGGCCAACCCCCAGCAGGTCAACCAGATACTGGCCAAAAAACTTAACGAACTACTGTGAAAATTTAGGGAAGATCATGATAAAGAAAGACAAACAAAAAGTACTGGGTGAAGTATTTGATGACGCGCGCGTTAAAAGCTTTTTAGAGTACCAAGCACCAACAGGCGTAAGCACCGACTTTCACCTGCTAGAAAAAGCCTATCGCGGCATGAATATTGATAACTTTGTGACTTTTTTAACTTTCTTTAAACAGGCCGGATATGATCTCAACGCCAGCAATCCAGATGGCAAGACTCTGATGCAGATTGCCGGTGAGCACGGTCATGGTGCGGAGTATATTAACGCTCTGCGCGAGGCAGGCGCTCAATAGCAAAAACTTTAAGAGTCCCAGCTCTGGGGCTCTGATTCCGTAATCCCCAATGAAAATTATCCCCTTCTCCTGAAAATTTAAATTACACTCAGGGCAGCATGAATTAAATCTATAAATAAAAAAGGGGTAACAAATGAAATTTCTAGACAACCTATTGGAAGGGCGTGAAGAGCAGACCTATGCACTACTCAGAATTGTCACTGGATTTTTATTTATCTGGCATGGCACTCAAAAGTTATTTAACTTCCCGCAAGATTTTCCCTATCCGCTAAACCCACTGATGTATTCAGCCGGCACCATTGAACTGGTTGGCGGTGTGTTGGTAATGATTGGTTTATTCACCAGACCCGCAGCCTTTATTTGCAGCGGCACCATGGCGGTGGCTTACTGGATGGTCCATGGCTTAAATAATATTCACCCTATACTTAATGGCGGTGAACTGGCTGCATTATTTTGCTTTGCATTTTTATTTATTGCTGCGCGTGGACCCGGCATCTGGAGCCTTGATAAGTAAATGACTTTGCGGCAAGGACGCCGCACAATTTCGCGTAATATCTAATGACGCAACTGCGCGCCCGAGTTGCTACACAAGCTTGTAAAAAAGCTTTGGGTAACAAACTAATCGTCGCAATCAGCCCTTTTATAGAGACAGATCAATGCAGATTTTCTAGTTCTGAATTAGTTTACTTAAACAACTTCAGAAAAGGGAAATATCTGATTATGACATCCATAAATCGTCATTTAATTTACTTTGCCGCAAGCCTGCTATCGATACCTATTATTCTCTGCCTAATAATTATTGTTGTGCTGTCGGTCGTTCAATAAAGCACAGATAAACTTGCGCACTTTTATTACAAGTTTTGCAGAACTGCCCTCCATGGTCTAAAAATAGGGGATAAATAACTACCCCGATATTAAGGATTGATTATGGGTTTGGTGGTATTGGCATTATTTATTGTCTGTGGGATTTGTGTGCAGCATCGCGGAGTTGTGCGGCATGAAAAATTCATGCCGCAAGCTTACCGATCATTCAAATATTTTTGCTCCGATCAACTGCCTTTTTTACAGTTTTTCCAAAGTCCCAAACAACCCCTATATAAAAGCCGAAGACTTTCCGCAGCTGCAAGCCCTATTAAAGGTTGCAGTTCGGCCTGTATGCCTGATTGATCTATCTGATTTTTTTCTAAGATTTACTAAAATTTATTAAGAGTTTTGCTGAGGGAGTGTTTCTAATAACCGCCTGAAAAGGCTACAAATGAAAGGAACCAAGATCATGTTAAAACGTAATCTATTAGCCATTGTTGCTGTATTTGTTGTCTGGTCGATTCTCGACTATTTAATCCATGGCATGTTGCTGCAGTCATCCTACGAGGCTACCGCAAACCTCTGGCGCCCAATGGAAGAGATGAATCCACTGCTTTGCTACGGGGTTAAGCTCGGCTTTAGTATCTGCTTTGTGCTGATCTATGATCTGCTGATCAGTGAAAAATCACTCCACAATGGCATTAAATTTGGCCTGCTGCTGGGACTTGGTAATGGTCTGATGGCACTGGGCAGCTATGTCTATATGCCGATTCCATTAACTATGGCAGAAGCCTGGTTTGCAGCCGCTCTAGTGCAGACAGGTGTATCCGGCGGGATTGTCGGCGCAATGATAAAAAAGCCGCAAGCTTTAGCAATGTAATTAGAACCAAGTAAACCTCTGGGCATTTCGGCCGTCCAGCATCTATACTGCTGCTCAGTTTTAAACTGGGTAGTGGGGACGGCCGTATAACAGTCAAATCAGCGACTGCGAATCATGCCAAAAACCATTAAAAAATCTGACTTTCCAGCCAAACTCTGCCCTGTTTGTGAGCGTCCCTTTGTGTGGCGCAAGAAATGGGAAAAGGTCTGGGATGAGGTGCGCTATTGCTCCCAGCGTTGTAGAAGCGATGCGCGAAAAAATAATCTGAAAAACTAAAAATTAAGACAAACTCTATGCACAACGACCAAATCCACCATTCTGTAGACACGCTTATTATTGGCGCAGGCCTGTCAGGTCTCAGTGCCGCCAGAGATCTTCAGCAGTCGGGCCACAATGTCTTACTGGTCGATAAGGGTCGCGGTCTCGGTGGTCGTCTGGCTGGCCGACGTATTGGCGATGCCAGCTTTGATCATGGCGCGCAGTTTATGACTACCAGAGATCAACGCTTCGCAGCCACAGTTCAAGATTGGATTGCCGCCGGTGTTGCCGAGGAGTGGTATAGCAGCTTCCCCGGATCCTCTGAAGACAGTCATCCGCGCTATCGCGGTGTACCCACCATGACCGCCATCGCCAAACATCTGGCAGGCGATCTGAATATTCTTCGCTCAGTGCGGGTTATCAAGATTGCCCAGTCAGATAACCAATGGCTGGCAACTCTGGATAATGGTGAACAGGTCATCGCCAAGTCGCTGCTAATCACCTCACCAGTACCGCAAACTATTGATCTGCTGGCCTCCGGCAATATCCAGTTATCAGTCGCCAATCAAGCGCGACTCGAGCTTATTGAATATGAAGCCTGCATCGTAGTGATGGCTATTTTAGACGGCCCATCAACGATTCCCGCGCCCGGCGCAATAGCTGTGCATAACAGCCCTGTCGTCTGGCTGAGCGACAATCAACAGAAAGGGGTTTCAAAGATACCTGCGGTGACTATTCATGGCAGCGGTGACTTTAGTGCCGAACATTTTGATCTTGATCGAACAACAGTTGGCCAACAATTAATTGATGCCGCGCAGCCTTTTCTAGGAGCCAATGTCCGTGAATTCCAAGTGCATGGCTGGCTATATAGCAAACCTTCAACAGTCGACCCTGAACCCTGCATGCTGGCGAGTGCTGATACTCAACTTCCACCACTAGCACTGGCTGGCGATGCCTTTAATGGGCCGAGAGTAGAAGGTGCTGTAGTCTCGGGCTGGGCTGCCGCCGCAGTACTTGGCGGTCTACTTTAATCTCTCCAGCTAATCGGTAATTGCTCTAAACTGTTGGTTATAATGCAGACTTAATAATAATTTATAAGCAGCGTTTAACCATGACCCTAGAATCAGACTTACTGACCCGCAGCGGTTCCTGCTGTGAACTTTGTTCTTCGAGCGAGCAGCTCGATATTTTCGCCGTATCCGATGGCACTGATTCCGCTAGCTCTTCTGTCAAGAACGCAGATCAATCAATGCTAATCTGCAATATCTGCTCTGATCAAATCAACAACCCAGAGAACGTCGACCTCAACCACTGGCGCTGCCTAAATGACAGCATGTGGAGTCAGGTACCAGCTGTTCAGGTAATGGCCTGGCGAATGCTTACCAGACTGCGTGCCGAGGGCTGGCCCCAGGAACTGTTGGATATACTCTATCTGGATGACGAGAATCTGGCCTGGGCGCAGGCGACCGGTGAAGGTGCCTTGGCAGACGATGATGGGGTTATTCATAAAGACTGCAATGGCGCGGTACTCGCCGCTGGTGATACAGTCACTCTAACCAAAGATCTCAATGTAAAAGGCACCAGCTTTGTCGCCAAGCGCGGCACTGCCGTGCGCAATATCTCGTTAGTTTCGAACAATGAAGAACATATAGAAGGCCGCGTTAACGGCACACAGATTGTCATACTGACCAAATTCGCAAAGAGGGCAAACTAATGGCACAGACAGAACAAGAACTGCGCGTTCAACTCGCCGCCTGCTACCGTATTTTTGACTATATGGGTTGGACAGAGCTGATCTATAACCATATCACCGTCAAGCTGCCGGGCGACGAGCATCACTTTTTGATCAACCCCTACGGTCTGCACTACAGCGAAGTAAAAGCCTCCAATCTGGTCAAGGTAGATATCGAAGGTAATATCGTTGAACAGAGCGACTACCCCGTCAATCCGGCTGGCATGATGATCCACACCGCCATTCACGCAGCACGCCCGGATGTGGTCTGCATTGCCCACACCCACACAGATGCTGGCATGGCCGTGGCCTGCTCTGAAGAAGGTCTGCGCAACGATAACTTCTACTCGGCACTGTTAAACAACCGCATCGCCTATCACGACTTTGAAGGCATCACCCTGATGGATGATGAAAAGCCACGCCTAGTGGCCAATCTCGGCGATAAAAATATGCTGATACTGCGCAATCATGGCCTGTTGACCTGTGGCCGCAGTATTGCTGAGGCCTTTCATGGTCTGTGGGCCATGCAGCGCTCCTGTGAAGTACAGGTAGCCTGTGACTCTACCGGCAAGCCCATTATTCCCGTCGGCACCGATGTACTGGCCATGACCGAGCAGTTAATGACGATGCAGAGTATGGGGCAGCCAGCAGGCGAGCTTGAATTTGCTGCGTTGACAAGAATTATTGACCGGATTGATCCCAGCTATAAGGAATAGAAAGTTATAAGTAATTGAAAGCTATCAAGACTAAAAACTAAGGCCACTCACAGCAACAAAAGCCAGCATACCCAACCCAACTGTCCAGTAAATATTGGCGGTTTTATAGGCCGTTGCAATAGCCACAAGCGCACCCCAAAGATAGGGATTGGATACTGAGGTATCTAGCTGCTGTTGATGAACAAACAGAATCGGCATAGTGATAGCGGTTAAAACCGCAGGGCCACTGTAGCTGAGAAACTGTTTAATGTTTGCGCCCAACCTGACCGGCAAGCGTCCCTCAAGAAACAGAAAGCGAGTACCAAAGGTGATGCAGGCGAGCAGTAAAATAGTCAGTACAGTCACGCCGCTCTCCTTAACTGCTGCACTGTAAAGCCAGCAGTCATTGCCAATAGAGCGGCAACAACCAGCCCCAACTCAAACTCCCAGAGACTAAATATCAGTGAGAAGACCGCCGCGGTAATCACTGCCGCCAGAGTATGCAGTGTTTTGATCTCTGGAACCACAAGAGCAATAAAGGTCGCAGCAATCGCAAAGTCCAACCCCAACTCAGTAAGGTCCGGCAATGACGCACCGGCGACAATGCCAATAAAGGTCCACAGATTCCAAGCCAGATAAAAGCTACCCCCTGCGGCCAAGGCATAGATTAGACGCAACTTGCTCTGGTAAGCGCGGCGGTGCCCGGAAAGTGCAAATAACTCATCGGTAAGTAAAAAGCCCAAGCCTAAACGCCAGCGCAGTGGCTTGGGGCTCAGCTTTTCGCGAAGAGCAAGGCCATATAGAAAATGTCGCGAGCTAATCACAAAGGCGGTAAATAAAACCGTTAGCAGAGAGGCGTTATCGGCGATTAACTCAACGGTAACAATTTGCACCGCACCGCCAAAAATAATCGCCGAGAACATCTGCGCTTCCAGCCAGCTAAAACCGCGCTGAACAGCAATTGAACCAAACAGGATTCCCCAGGGCAGCACTGCCAGACTCAGCGGCAGCATATCCACTACACCTTTGCGAACGGAAACCTTAATTCCATTATTTAAAGTATTCATATCGTAAGTAACCGCTTACTTTTTGCAAAGATTCAGAAAGATAAGAGTGCAGAATCTAGCTTAGACAAATTTGCGCAAAAACCACTCAGGCATTAAATATAGCACCCAAGTCACCAACCGCCAGCGCTTGGTTATATACAGATGGTTCTTTTTCTTAAGCAGCCCTTTAACCATCTGCGCAACCCCTTTCTCCACGGGCGCCATCCATACTGGATTGCCCTGAACCATCGGTGTTTTAACAAACCCCGGCTCAATAGTGGTAATTGTTATCGGCAGTTTGCTTCTGGCGGCGCGGGAGCGCATGCCGGCAAGGTAATTGGAAACAAAGGCTTTTGTCGCATGGTAAGTCAGCGTTAAGCCCCCAAAGATATGCGACGCTACAGAAGAGATACCAGCCAAATGACCGCCACCGCGCTTTACAAAATGCTCATAAGAGACAATAGCTAGGGCGGCAAAGCCACGCACATTAACGTCAATCATCTCGCGCTCAACGGTCCAATCGAGCTTTTTCTCATAGAGACCAACACCGGAGCTCAGTACAATCAATTCAACATCACCCATCTGGTCAATAAGACTTTGGAGTTGCTGCTGTGACTGCTCTGCCTGAGTAACATCAGTAACTTGCACAAAATGGCTGCCGGGCAGCTTTGCGGATAATTCATTTAATAGGTCTTCGCGACGAGCCATCAACCCCAACTGGTAGCCTTTATCGGCTAGCTGGATCGCTAGCTCCCAACCCAGACCGGAACTGGCTCCGACAATAATTGCTTGTTTCATGGTTTTCCCCTCTTTGCACAACTATGCCCGACTCTATCTCAAAGGGCTATTTTTATTTTTGTAAGATTTTAGCGGCATTTAGCGGCTAGAAGACTGGCTTTTTGACGAACTTATCGTCACTACCCTGCGAGAGAAAATACTCCACACGACCATCTGGCATCAACCGGCTCTTGTCGATATCAAAGTATCCTAACAGATTATTCAGGTCTCTCTGAGAATGAGGATAGACTGGCTTTTGTTCCTCAGTACCAAGATATTGATGCAACTTGTCGAGATTTTTAATCCCGTACTGGTAGTTAGGTAACTGACTGCGTGCATTGAGAACACCGAGCCCATAACCACAGGTGCTGTCATCTATATAGGGATGCAGTGAATCTATAAAAGCCTTTAACAATGTGCCATCGAGATAATTAAAAAAGTCCCAAAATAGGCAGATATTGATTTTGGTATTTGCTTCAAGATTAAGGGCGGCGGTAAATTGTTCGACTAGCTGTTGGTGGGTTGGTTCGTAATCGTCCGGGCAGTTACCCGAAAGCAGATCGAGAGAGTAGAGATCTATAAATATCAGTTTGCACTTAAAGTTGGCAAAAAGATCAACGGTTGTCGGCATTGCCGGCCCGATATCCAATACCACCAGCTGCTGATCAACCTGAATTCTTTCAAATAGTAATGACGCAAGATTGCTGTGCAAATCTGCGTTAAAGGATTGGCTCCTGCTTTCAGCGCGTTTAAATCTCACACCTTACCCACCCAGCTGAACAGCTTTGCTAAGAAGCCTTGGATTTATCTGTATCAAACAATGGCGCGCTAGCAGATTTAGTTGGCAATTCTTTTGTAGCAGGCTCACCGGGATCCATCTCAATACTGCCTTTAAATTTAGCACCATCTTCGAGGGTGACACGGGGTGCGTCTATATTGCCGAGTACATTGCCAGTCTTGGAGATAATCACCTTTTCCACACCGGAGATATCACCCTGAACACTGCCCTCAATACGAACCACTTTGGCAGAGATATCGGCTTTTAATTTTCCAGCGGCACCCACTGTAATCTCATGGCCTTTGGCGCTGATGCTACCGGATACATTTCCTTCGATAAGCAGATCTTCACCACTGACAACTTTCCCTTCAATAACAACTGTTGGACCTATCATTGCTCTACCTCCTGATGATGCTGTATTGCTGACTTCAGTTTGTTTACCAAAACTGAGAGACGACTTTTTTTCTGCAGAACTTTTACTGTTCGCATCTTTTGTAAAATCAAACATAGTGAATACCAGTTAAAACTTTAAAGACCAGATCATGCTACCAATATAAAAACCATTGATCTAGCCTGACAAAGGAATTTTTTAAACCTGCAGCACAATAATTGCTTGTGAAGGACTTAACTCAATTGCTCAATTTCCTGCTGAATATCGAACCAAATTTCTTCTTTTTCAGCGATTGATTTTTTAGCTCTGGCCTGAATATCCAACTGCTCTTTCAACTGCGCTTTTTTGCTGTCGGAATATATTTCAACATCCGCCAACAGCACTTCAACTTCAGCCAGTTGCTTTTGCAATTTCTCAATTTCATTTTCGAGATTTTTAGATTTTTTTGTAAGCGGAGAAAGTTTTTTTCGCGCCTCTGCCGATTGTTGACGCTGAAGTTTTTTCTCTGCACTACTAAGCGTTTCTGTAGGTTCAGAAATTGGCTTTGACGGCTCTTCAATAACAGCTTGCTGTGGAGCATCCGCCATTCGATTATAATTTTTTAACCACTGTTGATAATCATTTAGATCGCCATCGAATTCATCGACCGATCCATTGGCAACCAGATAAAACTCATCGACTGTATTGCGCAATAAATGCCGATCATGAGAGATCACAACCAGCGCACCCTCATAGCCCTGCAACGCCAATGTCAGTGCATGGCGCATCTCCAAATCCAAATGGTTAGTGGGCTCATCGAGTAATAGCAGGTTAGGCTTGTGCCAAACAATAATTGCCAGCGCTACACGTGCTTTTTCACCACCGGAAAAATCCTTAATTGGCTCCAATGCTTTGTCACCATGAAAATCAAAACCACCGAGGAAATTTCGAATCTCCTGTTCGGTTGATTTCGGACTGATTCTTTGGATATGTAGAAATGCACTAGCCTGCAAGTCTAAAACTTCCAATTGGTGCTGAGCAAAATAACCTACCTTTATATTTTCGCCATAGACACGTTTGCCATCAAGTAAATCAAGATCACCAGTTAAGCTGCCAATCAATGTCGATTTACCCGCACCGTTTGGCCCCAATAAACCAATTCTTGTTCCCGGTTGTAAATCAAAATTAACCTGATTGAGAATTTTTTTATCGCCATAACCTAAATCTGCCTGACTAATATTGACCAGTGCACTATGAGCTTTTTTCGGGATTGGAAAATTAAAATAAAATGGCGAGTCAACATGGGCCGGTGCAACATCTTCCATGCGCTGTAATTCTTTAACACGGCTCTGCGCCTGTTTGGCTTTTGATGCCTTTGCGCGGAATCGCGCAATAAAACCTTCGACTTCTTTTCGGCGTTTTTGCTGTTTTTCATAACTTGCCTGTTGTAGTGCTAAACGCTCGCCACGGACTCTTTCAAAAATCGAATAATTGCCTTTATAGCAATTGGTTTTGCGATGCTCAATATGCACAATTCGCTCGACAACATTGTCGATAAAATCACGGTCATGAGAAATAATTAACAGTGTTCCTGGATAATTTTTTAGCCACTGTTCAAGCCACAGTGTCGCATCTAAATCGAGGTGATTGGTTGGCTCATCAAGCAGCATTAAATCCGAGGGACTCATCAGTGCCTGAGCAAGATTTAAACGTATCCGCCAACCACCAGAAAAGCTATTTACCGGGCGATTCACTTCCGACTGAGTAAATCCCAATCCATGCAATAATTGTTCGGCGCGATAATGGGCATCAAAACCATTGGCGGCATCGAGTTTTTCATATTCCAGTGCCAGGCGATCGTTATCTTCATCCTTTGTCGCCTGTTCAATCGCCTTTTCGATAGCTCGAACTTGGGGATCACCATCGAGAACATAATCAACTGCACTGTGCTCGGAGTTTGCTAACTCCTGCACCATATGGGCAATACGCCAGGTAGAGGGGATAAACAGGTCGCCGGCATCCGGCGCAATCTGACCGAGCAGTAGCTTAAATAGGCTCGACTTACCGGTGCCATTGCCACCGATAATGCCAATATGCTGGCCGGGGTGAACCACTAGCTCGGCATCCTCCAAGAGGACTTTTATGCCGCGCCGCAGCTCGACGTTACTCAATGTAATCATATTGGACTTATTACCAGTATTTTATTCAGACCCTAAAAAGCCGCCGGACTGGTGGCTCCACAATTTGGCGTAAAGTCCCTCTTTGGCCAGCAACTCTTTATGACTGCCCTGCTCTACAATTTGCCCCTGATCAAAGACAATCAGCTTATCCAGCGCGGCAATTGTCGATAGTCGATGGGCAATCGCGATTACGGTTTTACCTTTCATCAGCTGGTTGAGGCTCTGCTGAATAGTCGCCTCTACTTCAGAATCCAGCGCCGAAGTCGCCTCATCGAGCACCAGAATCGGTGCATCTTTTAACAGCACCCGCGCTATAGCTACTCGCTGGCGCTGACCACCGGAGAGAGTCACACCGCGCTCGCCGACATGGGCATCGTAACCACGGCGGCCGGTGTTATCGAGCAGATTAAGAATAAACTCATGGGCCTGAGCCTGTTTGGCAGCGGCGATCATCTGCTCTTCAGTGGCATCGGGGCGGCCAAACATAATATTTTCGCGCACCGATCTGTGCAGCAGTGAAGTATCCTGAGTGACCATGGCAATATTGTCGCGCAAACTCTCCTGGGTCACCTGCGATACATTCTGCTTATCAATCGTCAGCGCACCGCTCTGAGCATCAAAAAAGCGCAACAGTAAACTGACCAATGTAGATTTGCCGGCACCACTGCGGCCAACAATACCCACCTTTTCACCGGCGGCAATGGTCAGATTAAGCTGATCGAAAACCTTCTCATCGTCGTTATAAGCAAAGTTAATCTTATCGAAACAGATCTCACCCTTATCTACCGACAGCTCTGTGGCTCCCTCGCTGTCTGTAACGCCATGGGGTATAGACAGAGAATTAACACCATCCTGCACCGTGCCTATATTTTCAAATAGACCACCGATCTCCCACATAATCCAGTGAGACATACTGATTAAGCGTATCGACAGACTCATCACAATCGCAATAGCGCCCGGCGTCACCATCCCCTGAGTCCAGAGATAAATACCCAGCGCACCAGTGCTAAACACCAGCAGCATATTAAGAATCCACAGGCAGATATTGAGCTGGGTCACCAAGCGCATCTGCGGGTGAACCGTATCGAGAAATTCGCTCATACCGTCTTTTACATACGCGGCTTCCCGTGAACTTCGCGAGAACAGCTTAAGGGTGATGATATTGGTGTAGCTATCGACAATCCGCCCGGTCATCAGCGAGCGGGCATCCGCCTGTAGCATGGCGATATTTTTCATCTTCGGCACAAAGTATCGCTGTATGGAAATATAGGTCAAAAGCCAGGCTATCAATGGCACGCAGAGCCTCAGATCAGCCTTGGCGACCAAGATAATCATAGTCACCAGATAGATAGTCACAAACAGCATGACATCGAGCAACTTCATCACTGTATCGCGTACAGCGAGGGATGTTTGCAGCACTTTAGTGGCAATTCGCCCACTAAATTCATTCTGAAAGAAGCTGTAGCTTTGGCTTAACAGATAGCGGTGAGTCATCCAGCGTACAGTCATCGGGAAATTGCCCATCAGCGTCTGATGCACCACCATAGAATGCAGTGCACGAGAGACCGGAATCACAATCAGCACAAACAGCGTCATGGCCACCAGCGTTTTCCATGAATCATCAAAAAATGTCTCAGGATCGCTCGTCGCCAGCCAATCAACCACCTGCCCGAGAATGCCAAATAGCAGCGCCTCGGAAACCGCGGTAATCGCTGTAAGAACCGCCATTAAAATCAACCAATGCTCTATGCCGCGCGTGTAATGGCGGCAAAACTGGTAGATTCCACGGGGTGGTTGCTGGGGAGATTCGGCTGGAAATGGGTTAATCAGCCGTTCAAAAAAGCCAAACATTTATTGTCCTGATAATGAGTTCTATAATAAGACGATGCGACACAAAATTTTTAGTGGATACTTCAGTCGACCATAATAGCAATATCTAGCCCTCCTCAGGAGAAACAAATGATTTTTAAACGCTCTATTTGCGTAAAGATTTTCTTTTTAGCAACGATTGTCAGCGCAACTTTTGCTCGGTCAATTGATCTTGAAGCAGAGCGCATGATCGACAACCTCGCCAACCTGCAGTTTGACAAGCTTGGCAGCCCGCAGATTAAAACCGATTCGATCAAACCGGTACTCGCACCTGCAGATCGACCTCATCGCCTGCTGGTTATTGCCGTGGAGTTTCCGGAAATTGGTTACCAGCGTTTCGCCGGCGATAAAAGGCAGAACCGCAAAAATCGTGACTATTTTCAGAAGCAGTTGTTTGGTGGCAGCGTTAAACGACCCAAGTCCGGCACCCTCTCTCACTACTATCGCCATCAATCAAAAGGACTCTATAACGTTACCGGCGAGATTATGCCGATCGCCAAAGTCGACAAACCTCTGGCTCACTATGGCCGACCCATTCAGAATTCTGATGGCAGCTGGCGCAACGATGACCGCACTGATGATCTGGTTGCTGATGCCCTGAGCGCGGCTTATAAAAACAATCCCGACTTCCCATGGAAAGACTACGATATCTGGGATCCACAGGATTTTGATGGCGATGGCAATCGCTCTGAAGCCGACGGCTATCTGGATCATCTGGTAATTGTTTATGCCGGTAAAGGGCAATCATCCTGTCAGGGGCTGTATAAACTCGGTGAAAAATTTACCAGCAATGCCGACAGCTCAATCTTCGATCTTCTGCCCAAGGCAGAGAGAGACTGCGCTGATCGAATCTGGCCGCACCGCGGCTCAATCAATCGCGATCTCGGCAAAGGGCCAACCCTTGAAGGTGTTGTGAATGGACGCGGTGGCCTTGAGATTGAAAAAGGCCTGTGGCTCTATGACTACAATATGCAGTCTGAATATACCGAGGTATCAACCTTTATCCACGAGTTTGGTCACTCCCTAGGACTTCCAGATATCTACGCCCGCGCCACCAACAACTCCACCGCCTCATGGGCAGTGATGTCCTCTACCGCATCGCCGCAACCTCAGGAGATGAGCAGTTGGTCGCGAATGGTACTCGGCTGGATGAAACCCTGTGTTGTTAGACCGCCAAACTTTGGCGGTGAAAAACGCCGTTCCATGTACCTAAAAACTATGAATGACTGGTCGAATAAAGCCGGCGCTAGCAACAGCAGCGGCGTCTGTGATTCAACCATGGTTATCCTGCCACCGAAAATCCGCGAGCTAAACCTTGGCCCTCTCGGTGAAAAGCAGGGCAAATATGCCGTCTATTCAGGTCAGGGCAACGATCTCAATAACTTCCTAACCCGCAGCTTTGACCTGAGCGAAGTAGTCGCAGATCAGCCATTGATACTCTCCTTTGATACCTGGTTCAAAATAGAATCGGATTGGGATTACCTCTATATAGAAGCGGCAACCGAAGGCGGCGAATACCAGCGTCTGCTGCCAACTGACAAAGACAGTGCGGCGGATACTCTCAGCAGCATGCCCTCCAAAAAAGGGCATGAGGGCGAGGGTTCAATTCCTGGCTTTAGTGGTCGCTCTGGCGATATGGATGGCGATGGCAAAGTAGAGATATCCAGCGGCTGTAACCCCGAACTCGATAAAACCCTGGCTGAAGATCGCGTTGGTAACAGCGTTGTCGATGCCTGCGAAACAGCCCAGTGGATTGAGGGAAAATTTGATCTCGACGCCTATCGCGGACAAAAGGTTTCTATTCGCTTCCATTACTTTGCCGACGGCGCCGCCGTTGAAGATGCCGCCCTAATCGATAATATCGCCCTGCCCGCTATCAACTACCGCGAAGATTTTGAGAACGGCAACATACAGGGCTGGAGCAGCCAGGGATTTACCATCAGCGGTGGCGAGCACCGAATCGCCGTACCCCATTACTATCTGCTCGAATACCGCGACCCCACCGCCAAATTCGAAAAAGTTAAAAACTACGATTCCGGCCTCGCCAAGCCGGGCTTCTCATTCTTCAAAGATAAGTCCGGTGACATGAAAGCCTTTAATGCCAGCTACCGCCCCGGGGTTTTAGCCTGGTACTACAACGGCGAATATCTCTGGAGCCAAAATGAGCCGGCGCAATTTGGCCCGGGAAATGGCTTCTTACTATTGGTAGATGCCAACCCTCAGGAATTTAACCTGCCTGGCGTACCGGAAAAGTATCTGCAAAATAAAGATGGCTGGACCTTCTACAAGTTTGATGAAGAGGCACAACCCTGGCTACATCAGAGCTTTGTCGATGTCATGTGCCATCAGCGCCGCGCGGCATTTTATGCCAGCGATGTCAGCCACGAAGATCGTCAGCGCTGCAGCCAATCACTGGTCAATGGCCTGCCACCGGTTGAGTCTTTAAACTGGAATGGTCGCCAACTGATGTATGGCTACACCTTGATCAACAACCTATTACCAGGCGCAGATAGACTTAAATACAAAGGCGCCTCTACATTGTTTGATCTGCGAATCCGCAATGGTGTTACCGAATATCGACTCTACGACCGCGTGCTGCGCAATCGACATTCCGGCGATGCACCCTTTGCATTAAAACCTTTTGATGGCGGAGTTTCCGTTTATGGCATCAAAGACAACAACATGGTGGTAGAACAGTCGACAGCCTACCCGCCAGTCAGTGAGTTTTCAGATGCGCGGCCCAATCGCTATCTAAACCCCCACCTTCCCTTTGGCGGTGCCAATATTCCCGAGCTGGGACTGCGTTTTAAGTTGGGTGAGCCAGCTGCGGCGGCACCAGATGAAGCCGAAGTAAAGGTCATTATAGATTGGGAATAAAAGTAGGCTATATCGATTACAGATAGGGTAGTAAGTGTTTACATTTACCAACCAAAAGTAACCGGAGAATCACCTTCCTGCCATGGCGGCAGCTTTTTCATTGCCGCCAAAAACAGCGGTGATTCAAGAAACTCCTGCAACCAGATTTGTAGCTTTGGATAGGGTGCCTGATCGAACCAGTCTTTATCGACAAAGGCGAATTGGCGAATAAATGGGAACAAGGCTATATCCGCCATGCAAATGCTGTCTGCCAACAGATAGCGCTGACGTGATAAATGCTCTTCTAGCAGATTTAGAAATATCTCGCCCTGAGTACGGTAGAACTGTTGCGACTCTGCCGGAAATCGCTCCGAGTATTTATAGTGATCGAGATGAGTTTTAAACTGGTTATCGTTGTAGTCGATCAGCTGATTGATAGAGTCAAGCAGCTCTTCGTTCAACCAGTGTTGCGGATCATCAATCACCAGCGCCCAATGCATAATATCGCGGCTCTGATCCAGCACTTGCGAGTCTGGCAACTGTAAAACAGGCACAGTTCCCTTAGCTGAAATAGCCAACATAGCAGCTGGCTTATCCTTGAGAAGGACTTCGCGAAGCTCAAGGTTTATACTCGAATAGAGCAGAGCCATTCGCGCGCGCATCGCATAGGGGCAGCGCCGAAAAGAATAAAGCACAGGTAACATTGGGGGGAAATCCGCTCCGCGGGTTAAATAAAACGACAACTCTAACAAAAAGAAGAATAACTTATGTTAAATAATGAAGAATCTAATAAACAGTATGATCTGGTCGTTTTTGGTGCCACTAGCTTTGTTGGTCAAATTTTAACCACCTATCTAATTGAGCATCTGGGCACTAACAGTGATATTTCCTGGGCCATTGCCGCACGTTCAACAGCCAAGTTAACCGAACTGCGTGACTCCTACGGTGATAGCGCCAGTCAGCTGCCGATGATTATTGCCGACTCCCATGATGAAGCTTCACTGCAAGCCATGTGCAGTCAGACCAGAGTGATTATCTCCACGGTTGGACCCTATGCACTCTACGGTGAATTACTGGTTAAAACCTGCGCCGAAACTGGCACTGACTACACCGATCTGACTGGCGAAGCTCAGTGGATTAAGCAGATGCAGGACAAATATCAGCAGGCCGCAGAAAACAGCGGCGCGCGTATTGTAAATAGCTGTGGCTTTGACTCAATTCCCTCAGATATGGGTATGTTTACGCTTCAACAACAGGCTAACGAGCAGTTCAATCACCCTATGCCTCACACCAAACTGCGGGTTAAAGCGATAAAAGGTGGCGCCTCCGGCGGCACTGTAGCCAGTATGATCGAGGCGATTAAAGCGGCCAAAGCAGATCCTAAAGTTCGTCGCCAGATGGGCAACCCCTATCTACTCTGCGGCAAAGATCATCAGTATCAGCAGAAAGCCCACAGCGTTAAAGGGCCGATGTTTGATAAGGAATTTAATTCCTGGATTGCGCCTTTTATTATGGAAGCCATTAACTCGCGAATTGTTCTGCGCTCCAACGCGTTGATGGGAATGGCCTATGGTAAGAACTTTACCTATAGCGAAGGCGTGCTGACCGGGCCAGGTTTTAAAGGTCGTGTTGGCGCGGTTATGTCTACTTTGGGATTTGGCGCGCTAGGTATTGGACTGTTTTTTAGCCCGCTGCGCGCACTGTTGGAAAAGTTTGTACTTCCAGCACCAGGTGAAGGCCCCAGTCCCGAAGCACAGCTAAAGGGATTCTTTGATCTGCGTCTGTACGGTGCCGATAATGATGGCAATCATCTGATGGTTAAAGTGACTGGTGATCGTGATCCAGGCTATGGCTCGACCGCCAAGATGCTTGCTCAGGCTGGACTCTGTATGGCAATTGATATTAAAAAGGAAGATCAGGCCGGTGGTTTCTTAACCCCTTCAACAGCGATGGGTGGTGCTCTGGTTAAGCGTCTTGAAGATCATGCAGGATTGGAGTTTAAGCTCCTTTAAAAATCTAAACTGGCGGGCGTAACGATCTAAAGACGGACAGTTACGCCACGCTCAGCCATATATTTTTTAGCCTCAGGCACCGTATGCTCACCAAAGTGAAAAATACTCGCCGCCAAAACTGCATCGGCCTTACCCTCAACAATACCATCAACCAGATGCTGAAGATTACCCACACCCCCAGAGGCGATTACCGGCACATTAACCGCATCACTAATACGCGATGTAAGCTCAAGATCAAAACCATTTTTAGTGCCATCGCGATCCATACTGGTCAGCAGAATTTCACCCGCACCATAACCAGTCATCTTTTCCGCCCACTGAATCGCATCGATACCGGTTGGCTTGCGACCACCGTGAGTAAATATCTCCCACTTGGGTTCGTCGCCCTGCTCAACCTGCTTGGCATCAATAGCCACAACTATGCACTGGGAGCCAAATCGCTGCGCCGCTTCACGAACAAATTCCGGATTGAAAATCGCCGCTGAATTAATCGCCACTTTGTCAGCACCGGCATTAAGCAGATTGCGAATATCCTGCAATTCACGAACACCACCGCCTACTGTCAACGGAATAAATACTTCCCCGGCCATACGCTCAACAGTGTGCAGAGTTGTATCCCGCGCTTCATGGCTGGCGGTAATATCTAAGAAAGTAATCTCATCGGCGCCCTGCTCGTTGTAGCGGCGGGCAACCTCAACCGGATCGCCGGCATCACGAATATCGACAAACTGTACGCCTTTAACCACACGGCCTTTATCGACATCGAGACAGGGAATAATACGTTTGGCCAGACTCATTTTTCTTCCTTTAATAGATGACCCAGCTTGCCAGCTTTGGTCGATAGATATTGCGCATTGTGGGGATTGCTGTCGGCTTGAATCTGTACTCGATCAACCACATTGATGCCCAACTCTTTGAGCGCTTTGACCTTGCGCGGATTATTGGTCATTAGCATCACAGCCTTGGCACCCAGATGCTCAAGCATCGGGGCACAAATAGAATAGTCACGCATATCAGCACCAAAGCCTAAGCGCTCATTAGCTTCAACCGTGTCAGCACCCTGATCTTGCAGATTATAAGCGCGAATCTTATTGACCAGACCTATACCGCGGCCTTCCTGACGCAGATATAAAATAGCCCCGCGGCCCAGTTCAGAAATACGCTTCATCGCTTCCTGTAACTGTTCACCACAGTCGCAGCGCATACTGCCCAGCGCATCGCCGGTGAGGCATTCAGAGTGGATTCTTATCAGCAGTGGTTCTTCAGCCGCGCAGTCGCCCATGGTAATAGCAATATGCTCTTTACCTTTAAATGGGTCTTCAAAACCGTGAATATCAAAAGTGCCCCAGCGAGTGGGTAGTTTTGATGATTCAATAAAGCGCAGTGCCACAGTTTTCTCCAAACTAATATTCGGTCGGGTATTGTAGCTTCAACACCCGACCAGTAAAGGGTTTATATCAGACCTACTCCACTGAGCAGAGCAATTATCCCAGCAGCCGCTAAACCGGCAATAACATCGTCAATCATAATGCCAAAACCGCCGGAGACTTTTTTGTCCAACCAGCTGATTGGCCAGGGCTTAACAATATCGAAAAAACGAAACAGTACAAAACCGAGAATTAATGAAGTCCAAGTGACCGGCAGTGCCGCCATAGCAATCCAAAAACCAACAAACTCATCCCAGACAATACCCCCGTGATCGTGTACGCCGAGTGTTTTTGCCGCAGCACCACAGATATAAATACCAATAATGGCACTGACTAATACAACAATTAAATAGCTCGCCAGAGGCAATTGAGCCAGCAGCCACCACAGCGGAATCGCCGCTATTGTGCCTATGGTTCCGGGCGCTTTCGGTGAAAGCCCACTACCAAAACCAAAGGCCAGCAGCAATGTCGGCGAGCGTAGTAACTGCTTAAAAGATGGATTAGCTGTTTGCTTAGCCAAAATGATCGTACCCCTGTCTATTAACCTCAACTGGGCTGTTGTTCGCGTCGAGAACAGTCACCAGGTTACCTGAAGCTTTTGTCGCTTCAGTCGCTATATCAATCATGCCAATTTTACTGGCAACCAAGTCACCAGAGTCAATCATCTGCTCAACTGCAACCAGCTTATCAGCGCTGACCGTAAAACAGAGCTGGTAATCATCACCGCCAAACAGCGCCCAATCAATACAGTCATTTGGCGCCAACGTCCTAACATCTGCAGCTATGGGTAACTGTTGTGTATAAATTGTTGCCGCCACTGCACTGGCCTTGCAAATATGGCCTAAGTCAGCGACCAAACCATCAGAAATATCTATGCAGGCACTGGCTATGCCACGCAATTTAATACCGGTACTGACCTGTGGCAGCGGTGTATAAAATTTTTGAAGTAAGCGATTACTGTCGATACAGCAATCATTAATAAGGGAAAGTGCATTTAGGCCTGCTGCTCCATCGCCTAAATTCCCGGTTACAAAGACTGTATCTCCAACCTTGGCACCACTGCGCTGCAAACTCTCTGCCGCAGGCACTTCACCAAGCAGTGTTAAAGATACCGTCAACGGGCCACTGGTAGTATCTCCCCCCACCAGCGCTATATCAAACTGTTCGGCAATCTCGGCTATACCTGCGCTAAACCCTGCCAACCAGTCACTATTGGCTTTTTCTTCTGGCAGGGTCAATGCCAGAGTAAACCAGCGCGGTTGCGCGCCCATGGCAGCCATATCACTGAGGTTTACACAGAGTGCTCTTGTGCCAATTTGCTTGGCTGTGGCGTCGGCGGGGAAATGCACCCCTTCCACCAAAGTATCGCTGGCGACTACTAATTGTTGATTGTTATTGGGATTGATTAGCGCCGCATCATCACCAATACCCAATGCCACTCCGCGCTGACCGGTAAGGCCAACAAAGTGGCTGGCGATCAGTTCGAATTCGCTGGATTGATGATGCTTTTGATCAGACAGGGCTTTGTCCTCT
>Ga0209119_1000396_pt1 | contig 44179 bp, 36 predicted proteins | sample COG_03_FD_184747 | JGI IMG/M metagenome (GOLD analysis project Ga0209119, IMG submission 184747) | Pelagic Microbial community sample from North Sea - COGITO 998_met_03 (SPAdes) (version 2) | ecosystem: Environmental > Aquatic > Marine > Neritic zone/Coastal water | place: Helgoland, sampling...
CTCTCAAAGAAATTGCTAGCTATGAGATAAAGCGTGGAGATGTTGCTATTAATCATCTGGAGAGTAGGCGAGAAATTCAAGTTTCAGCAGACATTAAAGATCCAAAGAAAACAAGTTCAACAGATATTATGGCAGAAATCAAAAATGATATCATGCCTGGAATTTTAGCAAAATACCCTACAGTAACCCCATCATATGAGGGGCAAAACAGAGAGCAATCTAAACTTACAGATTCATTAACTCCTATTGGACTATCTGCTCTTTTGTTAATTTATATTGTAATTGCATTTACATTTAGAAGCTATAGCCAACCCCTATTGCTATTGTTTTTAATTCCTTTTAGTTTACCTGCTGTGGCCTGGGGTCATTGGATACACGATTATCCAGTAAATATTTTATCGATGCTTGGTATCATTGCTTTGATTGGTATTATGGTAAATGACGGTCTAGTATTAATTGGAAAATTTAATAATAACCTCAGAGAAGGGCTGTCTTTTGATGATGCTCTATATGAGGCAGGTCGTGCAAGATTTAGAGCTATTTTTCTTACTTCAATAACCACTGTTGCCGGTTTAGCGCCTCTAATTTTTGAAGAAAGTAGACAAGCACAATTTCTAATACCAATGGCTATATCTATTGCATACGGTATTGGTTTTGCCACAGTTTTAACCCTTATAGTTTTACCAATATTCCTATCTTTTAGTAATAATGTAAAAACAACATTAAAATGGTTACAAACAGGAAATAAAATTAGTAAAGAAGAAGTAGAACGTGTCACTAGAGAATAAATTTATCAGATGAAAATTAGAAAAATAATCATAGTTTTTTTATCGTTTTATATCAATTCTGTTACTGCTCAAAAAATAGTAACAGTCTCTGAAGCTATTGAATTAGCCCTAGAAAATAATTATGGAATCAAAATTATTTCCAACACTAAAAAAATTGCAAAGAATAATGCTAGTATTTTAAATTCTGGCTACCTACCAACTGTTACAAGTTCGTCAGGTGCTACTTTTAATAAAGATAATATTGAAGCAGAATTTGCAAATGGAGAATCTACTCAATTAAATGGTGCTAAAAGTTCTCGTTACAACACTTCTATAAATTTAAATTACACACTATTTGATGGATTAGGAAGATATTATAATTATAAGAGGTTAAAAGAGACTTATAAATTATCTGAATTACAGGCTAGAGAGACTATAGAAAATACAATCGCTCAATTATATGCAGTTTATTACAATGTAGCTCAGGTTTCAGAAAGTGTAGACGTTCTTGAAAGAACGCTTGCTATTTCAAAGGATAGAATTAAAAGAGCCAATTATCAATTTGAATATGGACAAGGGACGATGTTAGATGTATTAAATGCACAGGTTGATGTGAATAACGACAGCATTAATCTAATTAATGCAAAACAACAATTGGTAAATACGAAACGTGATTTAAATGTAGTTTTAGGAAATGTAATTACCTCAGAATTTAATGTAGAAACCTCTATTGATTTTAAATTAGATGTAGATCAAAACGACTTAATAAATAAAATGAAATCAAATAATGTTACACTATTACAGTTAGATAAAAATATGATGATTAATGAATTTATTATCAAAGCTAATAAATCTGGATACTTGCCAAGCATCGGACTAACAGGGGCTTACGGATGGAATAAAGGAAATAACAATGCTGCTTCTTTTGTAGCCGTATCAACTAACACTGGTCTTTCCGGCGGTCTTAATTTAAGCTGGAATTTATTTGATGGTGGTTCTACAGCTACCCGAGTTAACAATGCAAAAATAGATTTAGAAAATAAGGCATTAGAAAAAGAATCTATGATGATAGACATTGAACGTAATTTTAATAACGCTTGGGACGATTATCAAAATAAACTAACAATTTTCCAAGTACAGGAAAACAATATTCTTACCTCTAAAAATAATTTTACTAGAACACAGGAAAAATACAAACTTGGTCAGGCCACATCCATAGAATTTAGACAAGCTCAGTTAAATTTCATCAATTCAGAGTTGAATAGGAATCAGGCAAAATATGCAGCAAAAGTAGCAGAGTTATCTATGCTGCAAATAAGTGGAGAATTATTAAATATTCAGTTTTAACACCTCTCAACTATTAGATCATTAACAAAAAAAGCAACCAATATTGGTTGCTTTTTTTGTTACTTCAGTAAATCGTACTTATTTACTTAAATACATCTTACGTTTAGAATATAAATTATAAAATTCATCATCCTTAAGATTCTCAATAAATAGGATACTTTCACCTGTACTTTTCATTTCAGGTCCTAATGTCTTATCTACATTTGGAAACTTATTGAATGAAAATACTGGCTGTTTAATTGCGTACCCATCTAGTTGTGGATTAAAATTAAAATCAGTTACTTTTTTCTCTCCTAACATTACCTTAGTCGCGTAATTAACATAAGGTTCTTTATATGCCTTAGCTATAAAAGGTACTGTTCTTGATGCTCTTGGATTGGCTTCAATAATATAAACTATGTCATTTTTTATTGCAAATTGAATATTAATTAATCCAACAGTATTTAATTTAGTAGCAATTGTATTTGTGTGATCTATAATTTGCTGCATCACTAAATTTCCTAGATTAAAAGCTGGCAAAGTTGCATTTGAATCTCCAGAGTGAACACCACATGGCTCTATATGTTCCATAATACCAATTATGTACACATTACCATCAGCATCACAAATGGCATCAGCTTCAGCTTCTATAGCACCATCTAAATAATGATCTAACAATAGTTTGTTATTAGGTATTTTACGTAATAGATCTACTACATGTTCAACTAAATCTTCTTTGTTGATTACAATTTTCATTCCCTGACCTCCCAAAACATATGAAGGTCTAACCAATATTGGAAAATCTAACTCATCTGCTAAGGAAAGTGCTTCATCTGCTGATTCTGCAACCCCAAACTCAGGAAAAGGAATATTATTTTCTTTTAATAAGGTTGAAAAACTACCTCTATCTTCTGCTAGATCTAGTGACTCAAAACTTGTTCCTATTATTTTTACTCCATACTTCGTTAACTTCTCAGCTAATTTAAGAGCTGTTTGACCACCTAACTGAACAATGACTCCTTCTGGCTTTTCATGTCTGATAATGTCATAAATATGCTCCCAAAAAACAGGTTCAAAATACAATTTGTCGGCTGTATCAAAATCTGTAGAAACAGTTTCAGGATTACAGTTTATCATGATGGTTTCGTAGCCACATTCTGCTGCTGCTAAAACTCCGTGAACACAACAATAATCAAACTCTATTCCTTGCCCAATTCTGTTAGGTCCTGATCCTAAAACAACAATTTTCTTTTTATCTGTTACTACACTTTCATTGTGAACATATACCTCTCCGGAAGCTGTTTCAACAGCATTCTCAAAAGTAGAATAATAATACGGTGTTTTGGCTGTAAATTCTGCAGCACAAGTATCAACTAATTTATAGACTCTTTGAATATTAAGTTGGTCTCTTTTTTTATAGACTTGACTTTCTAAACAACCTAGCATATGAGCTATCTGGCGATCTCCATATCCTTTTTGCTTAGCTTCTAACAATAGCTCTTTGTCTAAAGAATCTATGGTATAGGTAGCTATTTCTTTTTCAAGTTGAAATAACTCTTCGTACTGTTTAAGATACCACATATCAATTTTTGTGATATCATATATTTGACTCAAAGGAATCCCTAACGCTATAGCGTCATAAATTACAAAAACACGATCCCATGAAGCATTAGTTAACTTATCTATGATTTGATTATAATCCGTGTACCCTTTTCCATCAGCTCCTAAACCATTTCTTTTAATTTCAAGCGATTGAGTAGCTTTATGAAGTGCTTCTTGAAAAGATCTACCAATCCCCATCACCTCTCCAACTGCTTTCATTTGAAGACCAAGAGTTCTATCTGATCCTTCAAACTTATCAAAGTTCCAACGAGGTATTTTAACGATAACATAATCTAACGTAGGCTCAAATAATGCCGATGTAGACTTCGTAATTTGATTGTCTAACTCATCTAAAGTATAACCGATAGCTAGTTTTGTAGCTATTTTTGCAATTGGATATCCCGTAGCTTTACTGGCCAAAGCAGAGGAACGAGAAACACGAGGATTAATTTCTATAGCGATAATTTCCTCTTTTTCGTCAGGTGATACTGCAAACTGAACATTACATCCACCTTCAAAATCGCCAATACTTCGCATCATCTTAATAGACATGTCTCGCATTTTCTGAAAAGTTTTATCAGAAAGTGTCATCGCCGGAGCTACAGTAATGGAATCACCTGTATGAATACCCATTGGATCCATATTTTCTATGGAACAAATTATAACTACATTGTCATTCTTGTCTCTCAATAATTCTAATTCGTACTCCTTCCAACCCATCATTGCCTTGTCTATCATGACTTCATGAATAGGAGAAATTTCGAGACCTCTTCGAAGTAATTTATCAAAATCTTCCTCCTCATATACAATAGCAGCACCAGCACCACCTAATGTGTATGAAGCTCTAATACATAAAGGAAAACCAAACTCTTGAGCTATCTCTTTTCCCTTTAAAAATGAGGTAGCTGTGGCTTGAGGTGCCATTCCAACCCCAATCTCACCCATTAATTCTCTAAACTTCTCTCGATCTTCGGTGATATTAATGGCATCTATATCTACACCAATTAATTTTACATCATGATCTTCCCATATTCCTTTCTCATCTGCCTCTATACATAAATTTAATGCAGTTTGACCTCCCATAGTTGGCAACACAGCATCTATTTGAGGATGTTCGTTTAGGATTTTCAAAATAGACTTCGTAGTCAGTGGCAATAAATACACATGATCAGCCATTGAGGGGTCTGTCATGATGGTTGCCGGATTAGAATTAATTAATATCGTTTCAATTCCATCTTCTGTCAAAGATCTCAGAGATTGTGATCCTGAATAATCAAACTCACAAGCTTGACCAATTACTATTGGACCTGAACCGATAATTAAAATAGATTTTAAATCTTCTCTTTTGGGCATGATTTTGTTTTAATGTTTTTTCTCGTTTTGTAAAAATACTTCGATAGATGGTATAAAAAAAGGTGTTACTTAAAAAAGCAACACCCATATTATTAACAATTGTTAATCATTATTTTTTTGGTCTAGATTCAGATGAAACAGAGATTTTTTTCCTTCCTTTTGCTCTTCTCCGAGCTAATACCTTTCTACCATTAGCAGAGGCCATTCTTTCCATGAAACCATGTTTGTTTCTTCTCTTTCTTTTTGATGGCTGAAACGTTCTTTTCGGCATTGTATATATTTTTAAAAAGTATTCTTACTATTAGTTTGTTATTTAACGATATTCACCTCGTTAAAAGCGTGCGCAAATATACAACTGTTTTTATTTTTGACAAATACTAAGTCTAAAAAAATTAAAAATATTTATAATCCTTCCTTACAGGGATTTTTATTAAATGTTTTTTGATGTTTTTGTTTGTGAGAAAATCAAGAGTTAGTACTTTTGCTCAAACCTAACAAAACATGAACAAAACCAAATACGTTTTCGTCACTGGAGGCGTAACCTCTTCGCTTGGAAAAGGAATCATAGCTGCATCTTTAGCAAAACTTCTACAAGCACGTGGATTTTCTGTTACTATTCAAAAGTTAGATCCCTACATAAACATAGATCCAGGTACTTTGAATCCATACGAACATGGTGAATGTTATGTTACAGATGATGGTGCTGAAACTGACCTAGATTTAGGACATTATGAGCGTTTCCTTAATATTCCTACATCACAGGCAAATAACGTTACTACTGGTAGAATTTATCAATCTGTTATTGATAAAGAAAGAAAAGGAGAGTTTTTAGGAAAAACTGTACAAGTAATTCCTCACATAACTGACGAAATAAAACACCGTGTGCAAATATTAGGGAATACTGGTGATTTTGATATTGTAATAACAGAAATTGGAGGAACTGTTGGAGATATTGAATCTTTGCCATATGTAGAATCTGTTCGTCAATTACTATGGGAATTGGGTGAAGAAAATGCAATAGTTATTCATTTAACGCTTATTCCTTATCTAGCTGCAGCTGGTGAGCTTAAAACAAAACCTACACAACATTCTGTAAAAACATTAATGCAGAGTGGTGTAAACCCTGATGTACTGGTTTGCAGAACCGAACATGAAATCTCAGATGATATAAAAAGAAAATTAGCATTATTTTGTAATGTAAAAAAAGAGGATGTAATTCAATCTCTAGACGCATCTACTATTTATGATGTTCCTAACTTAATGTTTGAAGAAGGCTTAGATACTGTTGTTCTCAAAAAACTAAAATTAAGTGAAGAAAAACAACCAATTTTAACCGTTTGGAATAATTTCTTAAAAAAATATAAAAATCCAACATCAACAGTTGAAGTTGGTCTTATTGGTAAATATGTAGAATTACAAGACTCATACAAATCTATTTCTGAAGCATTAATTCATGCCAGTGCTTCCAATGAAACTAAAGTTACTATTCGCTGGATTCATTCAGAAGATCTAACTCCTGGAAATGTTTCTGAACATTTGAAAGGACTGAATGGAATTTTAGTTGCTCCTGGGTTTGGAGACCGAGGTATTGAAGGTAAAATTAAAGCGGTTCAATATGCAAGAGAGAATAATATTCCATTTTTTGGAATCTGTCTGGGTATGCAAATGGCAGTTATAGAGTACTCTAGAAATGTTTTAGGTTTGGCAGAAGCGAACTCTACAGAAATGAACGAACATACTTCTCACCCTGTAATTTGTTTAATGGAGGATCAAAAGGAAGTTACAAAAAAAGGTGGCACCATGCGATTGGGAGCTTGGGACTGCGAAATTTCGGAAGGATCTAATGTATTTAAAGCTTACAAAAAAACAATGATTAGCGAAAGACATAGACATCGCTATGAGTTTAACAATGAGTATTTAAAATTTCTGAGCCCAAAAGGAATGCAAACTACTGGAGTAAATCCAAAAACAGGGTTGGTAGAAATTATTGAAATTCCAAATCATCCCTGGTTTGTAGGTGTTCAATACCACCCAGAATACAAGAGTACTGTTTTAAATCCACATCCTTTATTTGTTGATTTTGTTAAAGCTGCTCTTCAGCATTCTAAATAATGGAATACTGTTTGCATTATATAGGTATAATTAATTAAAACACTGATATTCCTCCTATGAGGAGTCATTTTATTACATTTGTCATCGCTTTCAAAATTTTTAGAGAGCAAAAATGACAACTTGACATTTTAAAATATATGGAAGAAAAAAAATTTGATGTTAATTCCTTTATAGGAATGATTCTTATAGGAGGTATTCTTTTTTGGTGGATGAGTTCTAACCAACCAGAAATTGATCAAAACACAAAAAATACCACAGAGCAAGTAACAGAAGTTCCAAAAAACAACACCAACTCAACAACAGGTACTATTCCTGTAATTGAAAGTGATTCTTTAAAACAAGCTAATTTACAAAACCAACTTGGTGCTTTTGCAAGTAGTGTTATTAATGGGAATGAAGGAACAACCACTTTAGAAAATGAATTATTACTTCTAAAAATTAATAATAAAGGAGGGCAAATTACTGAAGCCGTTATTAAAGGTTATGAAACTCATGATTCACTACCTCTTCACATGATTAAAGACAACAATGCGAGCTTTAATATTAATTTTGGCACAACAGACAACAGAATTTTAAATACCAAAGACTTATTTTTTGAACCATCACTAACAAATAATGGTTCTTCTCAAGTTCTCTCGATGAAATTGAAAGTTTCAGATACTCAATTTTTAGAATATAGATATGAGATGACCGATGATTACATGGTAAACTTTGCTGTAAGATCTCAAGGCTTAAGTACTGTAATAAATTCATCTAACACTATCAATTTAGATTGGTCTTTGAAAGGGTATCGTCATGAGAAAAGTATAAGTACTGAAAACACAATGTACTCATATTATTATTACAAATCTGATAATGAGGTAGACTATTTAGCTAGTGAGGATAATGATATTGTTAATGATGTAGATTGGGTTTCTTACAAACAACATTTTTTCTCATCTATTTTAGTATCTGATACTCCTTTTAACAATGCAGCTATTGCCTCACAAGATTTAGTTAAAGATGAAGCAATAGATAGTGTATTTACAAAAAAATATAGCTTAAAAACTCCATTAGAATTAACAAACGGAGAATTGAATTACAATATGAAGTGGTACTATGGACCATCTGATTACGAGAAGTTATCTAACTATGAAGGAACAAATCTTAACGAAACAGCTGATTTAGGTTGGGGTATTTTCGGAACCATTAACCGATGGATATTTATACCCATTTTTGGAATGCTGGAAGGTTTTATGGGTAATTACGGTTTAATCATCATTTTAATGACCATCGTAGTTAGAATTATTATGTCTCCACTTGTATACAAATCATATGTATCAAGTGCAAAAATGAAAGTAATCCGTCCAGAATTAAATGCATTAAATGAAAAATACCCTGGTAAAGAAAATGCGATGAAGCGCCAACAGGAAACCATGGCGGTTCAACGAAAAGCTGGAGTGAGCATGTTGTCTGGATGTATACCTGCATTATTACAAATGCCAGTATTCTTTGCCTTATTTAAGTTTTTCCCTTCTAACATAGCATTAAGAGGTAAAAGTTTTTTATGGGCTAATGATTTATCATCTTATGATACCGTTTTTAACTTACCATTTAAAATTCCTTTTTATGGAGATCACGTAAGTTTATTTCCTATACTTGCTTCTATAGCAATTTTCTTTTACATGAAAATGAATCAGAGTCAGCAAATGAATATGCAAGCTCCAACCCAGGAAGGGATGCCAGACATGGGTAAAATGATGAAGTATATGATTTACTTCTCTCCTATAATGATGTTATTCTTCTTTAATAATTATGCTAGTAGTTTGAGTTTATACTATTTTGTTTCTAATCTACTAACCATTACTATTATGTTAGTGATTAAAAACTATGTGATTGATGAAGCTAAGATTCATGCTCAAATTGAAGAAAACAAAAAACGTCCTGAAAAGAAAAAGAGTAAGTTTAGACAGCGTTTAGACGACGCAATGAAACAAGCTCAAGAACAACAAACAAAAAGAAAATAAATTACTTTATATTAAAACCAAAAAAACCCGAAATATAGTTTCGGGTTTTTTTGGTTTTAATAAGTTTATAGATTTATTAATATTAAATGTGTGGTTTAAAACTATGAAGACTTTAGCTTTCCGTAATACAATATATATCCATAGCAAAGCATCGTTAAAAGAAAGGCAGTTTTAAATCCAAAACCATCTATTAAACTACCAAATAAAAACGGAATTATCGCACCACCTACTATAGCCATACAAAGTAGTCCGGAAGCTTGGGCTTTTAGCTCTCCTAAACCCTCTAATGTTAATGTAAATATGGTTGGGAACATAATAGAATTAAACAAACCTACCGCTAAAATAGACCACATAGAAATTAATCCATTTGTAGTAATGGAAATAGCTATCATTACAATAGCTAATAGAGCAAAAATACTTAAAACTCTACCTGCTGGTAATATTCTTGTTAAATAAGCACCTACAAAACGCCCAATCATAGCACCTCCCCAATAGAAAATAATAAAAATACCAAGCAAAGATTTAGGATCTGAGTTAGAAAAAGTTTTATTGAAAGTACTAGCTATACTATTAGCGATTCTCATCATCGTTTCGTTATCGGCTACAATAACGGCTAAATTCATATCGTTAAAATAGTTTACTAAAAAACTTCCAATAGCAACCTCTGCTCCTACATATACAAAAATACCTAAAGCTCCCATAAGCATTAACTTATTCCTTAATAAGGATAAGTATCCTCCTTTAGGGCTTTCTTGCATTACTTTTGGTAATTTTATAAATGCAAAAACAACTGCTAATATTCCAATAAAAGTTGCTATGAGTAGAAATGGTGTTTGAACTGTTGCTGCTTCTGCTGCATAATAATCTACTTTTTCTAAAGTAGATAATGCGTTAATTTCTTCTGAGGTTTTTACAGAGTCACTTAATAAAAACAAAGCTCCCACAACAGGTGCTATAGTGGTTCCTAAAGAATTAAAAGCCTGTGATAAATTTAATCTACTAGAGGCACCTTCCTCTGAGCCTAATAATGCTACATATGGATTGGCAGCTACTTGAAGTACTGTAATTCCTCCAGCTAATGTAAAATACCCAATTAAAAAAATAGTAAAGTTTCTAAATTCTGCAGCTGGATAAAAAAGCAAACAGCCCAAAGCCATAATTAGTAGTCCTAAAACAATTCCTTTTCTGTAACCTATTTTAGACAAAACAGCTCCAGCCGGAACTGAAACAACAAAAAATGCTGTAAAAAAAGCAAACTGAACCAATACTGTCTTGGCATATGACATTTCAAAAACATCTTTTAACCTTGGGACTAAACTGTCTACCAATACAGTAATAAAACCCCACAGAAAAAATAAGGTAGTTAAGAAGATAAGTGCACTTTTGTATGATTTATTTTTTGACATAATTAAACTTTATTAAAAAATAATGACTCATAATTTTTATTTTCACCATGACTATAAATATTATAATTAAAAAATTCGTGAATACAATAAGCTCCAGTTTCTCCTTTTTTATTCAGAGCAATGAATCCTACTTGAAAATCTTTATACCGATCCCCTGATTTCTTTACCACCCTTCTCACTGCCTCTTCACAAGCTTCTTGTGGTGTTTTTCCTTGACGCATGAGTTCAACAATTAAAAAACTACCTACTGTTTTTAGCACCTCTTCTCCCATCCCTGTAGCGGTGGCACCTCCTACTTCATTATCTATAAATAAGCCTGCACCAATAATTGGAGAATCTCCTACTCTACCAGCCATTTTATAGGAAAGGCCACTTGTAGTGCAAGCACCCGAAATATCTCCGTTATGATCTATAGCTAACATTCCAATAGTGTCATGATTTTCTATATTAATAACAGGTTTATAATTGGAGGTTTCCTTCCATTTTTTCCATGCTTTTTTTGAGAATTCAGTTAATAGTTTCTCTTTTTTAAAACCTAAATCATACCCAAATTTTTCTGCACCCTCTCCAGCAAGAATTACATGAGGAGTTTCCTCCATAACTTTTCTGGCTAGAGAAATTACATGTGTAATATTTTGAACACACATCACTGCACCATAATTTCCATCTTTATCCATAATGCAAGCATCTAAGGTCACATTTCCATCTCTATCTGGGAATCCACCTTTACCAACAGATGAATTATTAACATCTGCTTCCTCTATCATACACCCTTGTTCTACGGCATCTAAAGAAATTCCTCCATTGTCTAAAATCTCCCATGCTTTGGCTGTTGCATTTGGTACATTCCATGTAGCAATTACTATGGGTTTTACACTAGTTGTATTCACATTGCTACTAGAGTTATTTTTTTCTATGTTTGACTTGCATGCTACTACAGAAGCTGATGCTACGACGCCAATAGTAGACAAAGATGCTTTTTGAAGGAAGTTTCTTCTTTTCATTTTTTACTATTTTATTTGAATTTCATCTACAAATATCCAGGCTTTACCATTAAAAGGGGCTCCCACATGCCATTTTGGGACGTCACCATAATTTTTTGCCATAACTTTTATATACCTAGCTTTTGTTGATTTAGAAAAATCAATGGTTTTAATTTTTATATCATCTGTATTTGTTGGTAAATTGAATCTAAAATTATGATATTTATTAAAATTCACCCCATCCGAAGAAGTAACTATTTTTAAATCTTTAGGTAAAAATATCCAAGATCGTTGGTCTCTTAAAAATGATATTTTCACATTATTTATATGCTTTACTTTACCTAAATCAACAACAGCATTTAAATCTGTATCATTGTAGCCTTGCCATGTACCTGTTCTATAATCCTCTGCTCCTAAAATACCATCAATAAGGGCATCATTTCCTCCAGCATTGTATTGATTTTCATAATCTGTGTATAACTTAATTTTTAAGTTAGGATTTTTTTTATAAAAATCAGTTGAAATAACAGCACTTTTTTCACCTTCTCTTTGAGCATATACAGAGAGGTTAATAAAATCATCAATAACAAAAGGTTTTGTATATTTTTTAAAACCTCCTTTATTACCTAGTCTAAAAAATATATCAGCCTCTTTTTCAACACTTGCTAATTCTACCACTGTACTACCCTTAAAAACAATATCTCCTTTTTTGATAAAAGGTGCAGGAATTATTTTATGATCTTTAATTTCTGTTGAAGGAATAAAATCATCACTTGTTCCCCAGTTTGTAGGACTATCTGTCATTTCAAAAACTAAATTCCCACCATTTACAATATCACTGTGTTTAAGATAAGAATACGGATAAGTCTTGTTATTAAGCTGCACATTTTTGATGTATTTATTTTCTAAAGAATTGTTTTTAGCCTCTACTGTAAATGAATTTCCATCTTCTAAATGAATGGTTGCTTTATCAAGCAAGGGACTTCCTATAATGTATTGATTAGATCCTGGAGTAACAGGATAAAAACCTAAAGAAGAAAAAATATACCAAGCACTCATTTGACCACAGTCCTCATTTCCAGAAATTCCATCAGGTGAGTTGGTGTATAATTCAGTTAAAATCTGACGTGTTTTTTCTTGGGTTTTATAAGGTTTGTTTACAAAATTATATAAATAGGCCATATGATGGCTAGGTTCGTTACCATGAGCATATTGCCCTATTAATCCTGTAATGTCTGCCTGTTCTCTACCAGAAGTTTTATCATTAGCAGTAAATAGGCTATCTAATTGTTTTTCTAATTGATCTTTTCCACCTAATAAATTCATAAAACCAGTGATATCATGAGGAACATAAAAACTATATTGCCAAGAATTGGCTTCCGTATAGTTGAAGTTTACTTCATAAGGATCAAAGGGTGCAAACCAAGTATTCCTAAATCTACCTCTCATAAACTTAGTTGTTGGATCAAATACATTTATATAGTTTTGAGATCGCTCTATAAAGGTTTTATAATCTTCTTGTTCACCCATAGAATTGGCCATTTGAGCAATTGTCCAGTCATCATACGCATACTCTAGTGTTTTGGAAACCGATTCTGATTCTTTTTCTACTGGAATAAATCCAATATTTTTATAAAAATCTAGCCCTAGCCTGTCTCTAGTTGCAGAGTGTTTCATTGCTTTTAGAGCTTTCTTTACATCATAATTTCGAATTCCTTTAAGATAAGCGTCTGCTATCACAGGAACTGCATGATACCCAATCATACAACCTGTATAATTAGCTGCCAAATCCCAAATAGGCATAATACCTCCTTCATCAAATTTTGCTAAAAAAGTATTAATAAAGTCATTGGTTCTCTCTTGTTCTATAATAGTATACAAAGGATGAGTTGCACGGTATGTATCCCATAGAGAAAAAACAGTGTAATACTTAAAATCGTTAGTTTTATGAATATTTAAATCCATTCCTCGATACTTACCATCTACATCTTGATATAAATTTGGAGCAAGCATGCTATGATACATTGCAGTGTAAAAATTAACTTTATTGGTTTGGTTATTGTCTTCAACTACTATTTTATGTAATTGACTTTCCCAAGTTTGTTGTGCTTCTTTTTTAACCTCTTCAAAAGATTTATTTCCAATTTCTTGTTCTAAATTTTGTTTTGCGCCTTTTACATCTACCGCAGAGATTCCTATTTTAATAAAAACCGGATCATTGTTAGGATTTATAAACTCAAAACTTTCTTTAGTCGGTGATACCTTATTATATTTATCTAAATCTTTTATAGGATGTGAGAATTTTATATAATAAAAAAGAAACTGATTGGTTGCCCATGCTTTAGAATGTCTAAATCCTGTTATTTCCTTATCATTAACAATAGACATATTAGAATCATTCAATACATCTCTATGTTCTAAGTCTAAAATTAGTACTTGGTTTTTTGAAGAGGGATACTCATATTTATGAATACCACTTCTTTTGGAAACCGTTAATTCTACATCTATATTAGTATCTTCTAGGTGAACTTTATAATAGCCGGGCTGGGCAACTTCATTTTTATGAGAAAATTTAGATTTATATCCTTTCTCACCATTAGCTCCATTATTTAAAATAGCTTGATTTGTTGGCATTAATAAAATATCACCATAATCAGATACACCAGTTCCGCTAAGATGTGTGTGAGAAAAACCATAAATTTCATCATCAGAATAATGATATCCAGAACAACCATCCCACCCATCTAAACGAGTGTCTGGGCTTAACTGCATCATCCCAAACGGCATTGAAGCTCCTGGGTAGGTATGACCATGACCACCAGTACCTATAAAAGGATCTACAAACTTGATTAAAGAATTTTCTTTATATTCAGGCTGATTATTACAAGCACCTAACATCAAAAAAAATACAAGAATATATATTTTATCTATATTAACTTTTTTAATATTCATTTTTAATTAGAATTTGGGTTTAATTTGTAAAAATTAAAAAAAAATACTTTTTAACTAATTAAATTAGACAAACAACTACTGAGTTTAGCCAAAGGTTGAAACATCTATAAATTAACAAAAATGATGCGATTTAATACTCATTCAAATAGATTGTTAACTTTACGAACACAATATACTAAATGAAAACACATCTTTATTTAAAGTTCTTAATAATTATACTATTAACAGGGTGTCGTCCTGAAATAGACGAAATAATTAAATCCTCCATTATTCCGAGACCCTTATCTCAAAAAATTGAAACTGGGTCCTTTATTTTTAATCATGATGTTGCAATTGTTTCTGAACCCAAACTTTTGGAAGTATCAAACTATTTCGATTTATATCTGAAAGAGAATTACAATTTTGAGTTTTCAAATAATAATAGTTCCAAAAAAATTACTTTTAAAATTGATGACTCTATCAACAATGACGAAGGTTATGAGTTAGACGTCTCTAAAAATGACATTACCATAAAATCTAAATATGCTAAAGGTGCATTTTATGCGGTGCAGAGTTTACTTCAACTAATTCCCTTACCATCTAGCGCTAACACATTTAAAATAGCTTGTATTAACATTAAAGATGAACCACAATTTAAATACAGAGGAATGCATTTAGATGTAGGCCGTCATTTTTTTTCTGTAGATTTTATAAAAAAATACATAGACTTAATGGCTAGGCTTAAGATGAATACTTTTCATTGGCATTTAACCGAAGATCAAGGATGGAGAATAGAAATAAAAAAATATCCAAAACTTCAAGAAATAGCAGCTTTTAGAAACGAAACCTTAATTGGTCATTACAATGACCAGCCACATCAATTTGATGGCAAACCTTATGGAGGGTTTTATACTCAAGAACAAATAAAAGAAGTAGTTGCTTATGCAAAAACAAGACAAGTAACCATTATTCCAGAAATTGAAATGCCAGGTCATTCACAAGCTGCCATTGCTGCATACCCAGAATTGGGCTGTACTAGAAAACAAGTGGAAGTAGCTACCAAGTGGGGAGTTTTTAATGAAGTGTATTGTCCAAAAGAAAGTACTTTTAAGTTTTTAGAAGATGTCGTAGACGAAGTTGTGACATTATTTCCTGGAAAATACATTCATATTGGCGGAGATGAAGCCCCAAAAACCAATTGGAAAAATTGCGCTCACTGTCAAAAACTTATAAAAAAAGAGGGATTAAAAGACGAACATGGCTTGCAAAGTTATTTTATTGCAAGGATGGAAAAATATATCAATACCAAGGGGAAGCAAATCATTGGATGGGACGAAATTCTAGAAGGTGGTTTAGCACCTAATGCAACTGTGATGTCTTGGCGTGGAACTAGTGGTGCTGTTCAAGCAGCAAAAGAGGGGCATGATGTTATTTTAACACCGGGTTCTCATTGTTATTTTGATCATTATCAATCGGAAAATGAAAATGAACCTCTAGCTATAGGTGGATTTTTACCTCTAGAAAAAGTATATCATTTTAATCCAATACCAGAGGGGTTAACTGATAAAGAAGCTACTTATGTATTGGGTGCTCAAGGAAATGTTTGGACAGAATATATGGAAACAGAAAAACAAGTAGAATATATGGCTTTTCCAAGAGCAGTAGCTTTAAGTGAAGTGCTCTGGTCTTCTCCTGAACATAAAAATTATTCAGATTTCATTTATAGATTAGAGCACTATCAAAAACAATTTGACTTACTAGACGTAAATTATGCTAACCACATCTATTCTGTAAAAGGTAAATTAACTCATGTAAGTGATCGTTTAACTTATGAATTAAATACTACTTCCTCTAGCTACCCAATATACTATTCTACTGACAAATCATTTCCTTCAAAATTATATTCAACACCTATCACAGTAGATACATCTATGCATATTAAAGCAGTTGTTTTAAATTCAAAAAACAGTTCATTGGGAGCTATTTTTCAACAAGAAATTAATTTACACAAAGGAGTTGGCGCTACAATAGCCATAGATAAGAAGCCACACCCAGCATACAATGCTGGTGGAAAAGGTGCTTTAATAAACGGTATTTCTGGGAATAACAAACGTTACGGAGATAGAGAATGGTTGGGTTTTTCAGGAGAAGATATTGTAATTACCATAGAATTTGACAGCCCAAAAAATATTAAAAAGATCTCTACCCGGTTTTATAATGGTAATGGTCAATGGATTTATGCACCCAATGAAATTGGTTTCAGTTTTTATCTAGAAGATGGAAAGACAATAAATGATATTAGCATCATAGAGGAAAAAAATAACTTGTTAGTAAATTACTCCTATGAATTGAAATCTACAGCTGTTACAAAATTAGATATTATTGTAAAAAATTACGGTATAATTCCAGAAGGAAAACAAGGTGCAGGCCATAAAGCGTGGACTTTTATTGATGAAGTTATTATAGAATAATTATGATATTAGAAATTTGTGCAAACTCTTATCAATCTGCTGTTAATGCAAACATTGCTGGAGCACATCGTATAGAATTGTGTTCAGAAATCTCTGTTGGTGGAACTACTCCTTCATATGGGTTGTTGAAGAAGGTAATGGCAGATATTAACATTCCTGTTCATGTATTAATTAGACCTAGGAGTGGAAACTTTACCTACTCTGGTAAAGAATTTGACATCATGAAAGAAAACATACGTCTATGTAAAGACTTAGGTTGTGCTGGAATAGTATCTGGAGTTCTACATGAAGACAATAGCATAGATATTAAAAGAACCTCAGAATTAATTGAACTTTCTAAACCCATGTCTTTTACTTTTCATAGAGCTTTTGATGTGGTATCTAAGCCAAAAGAAGCATTACTTAAATTAGTAAATTTAGGGGTAGACCGTCTATTAACTTCAGGGCAAGAAGAAAAGGCTGAAGATGGCATAGACTTATTAATTGAACTTCAAAAGCTGGCGAAAAATAAAATCACCATACTTCCCGGTAGTGGCATAAATTCAAAGAATTGCATTCACTTTAAAAATACTGGTTTTACCGAAATTCATAGCTCTGCATCTAAGATTATTTCTAGTAGCACCCATTCTTATTTTGGAAATACGCCGCAAATAGTTTCTGATATAAATAGTATTAAAAACATCTTAGATAGTATAGCTTAGCCTATTTTTTTGAAAAGAATGTAGCTTCTAAAAAACCCAAACCATACCCCAAAAACTGCGTTAATGAAGTTATGACACTTAGAAAGCTCACTATTGGATTAAAATTATTACGAAAAGAAGCATCTAGAGCTATTAAAGAAAAGTACAACCCATATAGTAGTATGGGATTATAGATTCCAAAAACTAAAAGTAAAATTGATAAGTCTAACCCTAATATAAAAACACTTGGAAACCAATACGTGAGTTTAGCAGTTGTTGGATACATTTTATTGAGTTTGGGTCTTGCGCCTCCAAATGCATAGGTTTGATGGAAAAAACTTGAGATAGAATTTCTTCGCTTATGGTATACAAAAGCGTTGTCTATTAACTGAGTTTCTAAACCATGATTCCATAAACGAAACGTAAGGTCTATATCTTCTCCTGCACGCATCTCTGAAAATCCATTAGTGGTCTCAAACGCTTTTTTTGAAAGCCCCATATTAAAACTGCGAGGTTGAAATTTCTCAACACTGCTCTTCTTTCCTCTAATACCTCCAGTGGTTAAAAAAGATGTCATGGAATAATTAATGGCTTTTTGTAGCACTGAAAAATTAGGGTGAGCTGCATCTGGGCCACCAAAAGCATCTGTATGTTTATGTTCTAATTGCTTAGCAATAGTTGCTAAATAGTGTTTTGGTAGAATTACATCAGAATCTAGAATAATAAAGTAGTTTCCTGTTGCTTTTTGCATTCCAAAATTTCTACTAGGTCCAGGTCCTGTATTTTCTTTCTCAAAATAGTGAATAGGTAACTCAGTTCTATATTTTTCTACTATTAAATCACTTTTTACGGAAGATCCGTCTTCAATAACACAAACATCAAAAACCTCATCATATTCTTGAATAAGAATACTAGCCAATAATTCGTCTAATTCTTCTGGACGATTATACACAGGGATGATGATGGAAAAAACTAGTTTCACTGGCATTGCTATATTACAGAAAAGTTAATTTCTTGTCCGTTAATTTCAAATAAAACTGAATTGTATTTTGTTGTTTTAAATACTTCAACTTCTTCTTCACTTATATTATAATCTATTTTAGTACTATATCTATTAGCATCACTAGAAAAATCTGACTCAATTCTATTTTCATCAGAATCAAATTTTAGAGAAGCGTCTTTAGCAGAAAAAGTAAGCTTGCTTCCTTTTTTGGTTTTTACATTGGTGGCACTCACTAAAATAGTTCCTAGCATTAAAAAGCCCCCTAGCTCATTAATTACGATGTATAAATCTCCGTAGTCTGATACAGCATATTTGGCGATACCAACACTTTTAATATTTTCTTCTATATGAAGATCTACTTCATTTCTTTCTAGAGGATGAAAACTACTTGAAGATGAAAACACCTTATCTATTTTCTTAAAAAAACCCATCTATTCAACTTAAGTTAAAAGCGTAAAAATAGCATAAAAAAACGCAAACCTTTCGGTTTGCGTTTATAATAAGATAGTTTAAAAATAGTTATTCTTTTACAATCTTGTAAGATCCTATTTTTCCTTCAGCACTTACTTTTACAACGTACACACCTGGTCTTAAATTAGACAAGTTAATAGATGAGTTGTTAGTGTTTGGTGCACCAGAAAACACTTTTTGACCTAATAAGTTAAAGACTGTTATAGCCTCTACTTTATTTTGAGATCTAAAGTTTAATTCTTCTTTCACAATTGTTGGATACAATGTAAACCCTTCTAAAGTATTTGTTGATGTACCTAATGTTTCAGAAGTAATCTGGAAATTATCAATGAATAAATCATTGTCTATACCAGTTTCAGAAGCTCCAGAATTTGCATAAAAAGCAAATTGAACCTCAGCACCGTAACTACTCAAGGTAATTTCTGTAGCCGATTGACCCTCATTACTAATATCTGTACTTGCATCCCATCTAGAGAGCTCTTGCCATGAAGAACCTCCGTCTTGAGTAACCAGTAAGGCTAGGTAATCATCAGCTCCTAAAGTAGCAGATGAAGTTCCTGCAAATGTAGTTAAACCTATATCATAATTTAAGTAATAGGTACCACCTGAAAGATCAAATACTGGAGAAATTAAATATTCATCAGTAAGTGAACCATAAATATTAATTCTCGCTGATTTTCCATTTTCGTGAGAAGTGTCATTTACGAAATCATCATCGGTAAACCCTCCAGTTGTGCCTGATGGAGTTCCATAATCTCCTGAGGCTTCTGTCCAATCAGAAGGGAAAGAAATGAAACTATTAGAATATGGTAGTTGAACACTAGCTGCTGTAGTGAAACTATATTCTGAACATCCTGAAGCACCTCCACCTACATTAGAAGGAACTATCATCCAGTAATAAGTTGTGTCATAATCTACACCAGTAATTGTTACACTAGTAGCGGTTGGAGCCAGTGAACCTAAAGATGTTAGGTCACCAGATGTTGTACCAAACATTATTTCGTAACTTGTATGAGCATCATGATTATTATCTACTGAAGGAGCATCCCATGAAAGTATAACTTGTCTTCCATTATTGTTAACACTAGTTGCATCCTGAACCGGAGAGAGATTTGTTACACAATTGGGAGCCGTAGCATTCGCTATTAAATCTACATTATCAATATACCAACTATCACCATCATCATTAGCCATTACAAATGCAACATATATAGGTGTACCATTGTAGGCTGATAAATCAACATTGTGAGCACTGTATACTGTCGTGAAATCTGATTCCGATTGCGTATCCACAATGGTAAAATCAGCATGGGTAGTTTGCGAAGCTGTTGAAACTCGAATCGTATAAGTTGACCCATAAGCTGACGTAAATGCCTGTCGCTGTTGAAAAGTTAAAATATTTGCAGCAGCGGTTGGTGTGAACTGAGAAGTCACAAGCCAATCTTCTGCCTCATTAGCTACATTTTCATAACTAATATAGGCAGCTTGTGAGCCACTTGCCGCTGAAGTAGAAGTTTGCCAATTTTGGACAGTTCCTTCACCATTGGTTCCTATAAAAGAGGTCCAACCAGAGGGAGGAACGGCTGTCTCAAAACCTTCCGGAAATTGAGCATAACTATTGAAAGTTATCGTAAATAATAGTATTAGTAAAGTAATTTTTTTCATAAAAATTTGATTTTTAGTTAATTTCTTAAATTTTTGTTAAAAAGCTAATTTACACTATTTCATATAAATGCCAAAATACCAGTAACATATATCAGTATTTTATTATTATTATTATTTATATCACAAAAAAAACAGGTTTTGATTACTAAAAATCAAAACCTGTTTACACTTTTATAGATACTATGTAAATTACTCTTCTGTAAATTTATCCATTACAGCATCACTTACTCCCATATTGGAGAAGCCTCCGTCATGAAATAAGTTTTGTAAGGTTACTTTTTTTGTTAAATCTGAAAATAAAGAAATGGTATAGTCTGCACATTCTAATGCTGTTGCATTCCCTAAAGGAGACATCTTATCTGCATAGGCTAAAAATCCTTCAAAACCTTTTACACCACTACCTGCAGTAGTGGGTGTTGGAGATTGAGAAATGGTATTAACTCTTACTTTGTGATCTCTACCAAAGAAATATCCAAAACTACGTGCTATACTCTCTAAATAAGCTTTATTATCTGCCATGTCATTATAGTCTGGAAAAACACGTTGAGCTGCCATATACGTTAGCGCTACGATACTACCCCACTCACTCATCGCCTCTTTGTTATACAATACATTCATTACTTTGTGGAAAGAAACTGCCGAAACGTCCCAACCTTTTGTCGTAAAATCATACTTAGGATCTGTATATAGCTTTCCTTTTCTTACGTTTACAGACATGCCTATAGAATGCAAAACAAAATCAATTTTACCTCCTAAAATTTCCATGGATTTTTCAATTAGATTCTCTAGATCTTCCATAGAAGTTGCATCTGCAGGAATAATTTGAGACCCAGTTTTTGCAGCTAAGTCTTTAATAGTTCCCATTCTCATGGCTATAGGTGCGTTTGTTAATACAAACTCTGCTCCTTCTTCATGAGCTCTTTCTGCTGTTTTCCAGGCAATAGAGTTTTCATCTAATGCACCAAAAATAATTCCCTTTTTTCCTTTTAATAAATTATAAGACATCACTTAAATTGTTTGTTTTTTATTCGTGGGCAAATATAATCGTTTAATTTTTATCGTTCTATTTTTGAATACTCTAATTAGAAGTAATCCTAGTTTAGTAAAACACAAAAAATCAACAATTAATTTAGCAACTCTCTAGCATGGGTTAGGGCACTGTCTGAAATATTTTTACCGCTTAGCATTTCTGCAATCTCAACAATTCTCTCATCTTCAGACAATTGTTTTAAATTAGTAGTAGTAATATTATTAACCTCCTCCTTGTATACCTTGTAATGCTGATTCCCTTTTGCTGCAATTTGTGGTAAATGTGTGATTGTTATTACCTGCATTTGCTGACTCATTTGTGACATAATATGAGCCATTTTATTAGAAATTTCTCCTGAAACACCACTATCAATTTCATCAAAAATAATAGTTGGCAGCTGACTGTTTTCTGATAAGATCTTTTTGATAGCCAACATAACTCTAGACAACTCACCACCTGAAGCAACTTTTTTTAACTCTCCATATTGCCCCCCTTTATTAGCAGAAAATAAAAATTCTAAGCTGTCTTTTCCGTTCTTGTAATAATTTTCTGATAGTGTATTTTTTATCTGAAAACGAGCGTGAGGCATTCCTAAATCTGCTAATATATCTGCTAACTGTTTTGATAATTTTAGAATGATTTTACTTCTAGCATCTGAAATTTTTAAAGCTACTGCATCTAATTTATTTGCTATTCCTTTTACAATAGTTTCTTGGTCTAATAAACTTTGTTCGGCATTTTCTACTGTATTAACTTTTTTAAATAACTCTGATTGGATAGTTAATAACTCTGAAATTGTATTGACATAGTGTTTCTTTTGCAAATTATAGATCAATTGCAATCGATCATTTAATTGCTCTGCTTCAGATGGATTAAAATCTACCGATTCGTAAGCCGTTTCTATTTCTCCAATAATATCATCTGATTCAATTTTTACACTAGAAATTCTATCTAAAAGTTCTTGATATTCTCCAGAATAGGATGCTATTTTAGCTAGCTTTTGCTCTAATGAAAACAATAGGTTTTGAATTCCAATATTTTCATCAGTTGTTAGTTGAAGTGCTTCTGATAAATTTTGTTTAATTTCTTCTACATTATTTATTTTATCTAACTTTTCCTCCAACAACTCTTGTTCATCTTCTAGAAGTTTGGCTTCAAGTAGTTCATTATATAAATGAGAATTATAATCGTATTGAAGACTAGCCTCTCTTTGAGCTAGTTGAATTTCCTCTAGTCTCTTCTTTTCTTTAGTGTAACTTGCTAATCCACTCTTATAAGAAGCTAATTTACTCTCATTATTGGCAACAGCATCCATTAACTGAAATTGAAACTGCTGGTCAGAAACTTGAAGGGTTTGATGTTGCGAATGAATGTCTATGAGTCTAGCCCTTAGTGCTGTTAAAACCAAAAGAGTTACGGGCGTATCATTTACAAAAGCTCTAGATTTTCCAGAAGGAAGAATTTCTCTTCTTAAAATAGTATTACTCTCATAATCTATATCTTCTGTTTCAAAAAAATCTTGTAAATTATAGGTATCTATAGATATAATGGCCTCAACTACACACTTTGTAGTAGTATTTTTTAATGAAGATGAATCTGCTCTATTTCCTAAAACCAACCCAAGTGCTCCTAATAAAATTGACTTTCCGGCCCCTGTTTCTCCAGTAATAATTGAAAGACCAGAAGAAAAATCAATATGTAATTCATTGATTAAAGCGTAGTTTTTTATGGAAATAGATACTAGCAAGTGGTGTACTTTTTGAAAAAATTAAATTTAATTAATTTTTCGCCACTTAGAGCTATTGTTTGGAGATATTTTCTGAAGTACCGCAATTAAACGCTGTTTGCTTCTAGTGTTTGGTCCGTCTGAATAAAGGTTTACAATTTCGTCTGCTTTCGCATCAAAAAATAGTCTAAATAATGGATTTCCTATTACTTTATTGTAAAGCCTGTCTAACGAAATAATGGCATTTTCAAGGTTTTGTTTCGCAATTTTGGCATTTCCTGATAATTCGTCTAGACCTATTCTGTGATACTTGTAAAGTACTGATCGATAATGACTTAAACCAGGTGATAATAGATTGTCTATAATTTGAAATCTATTTTGAACACCCACTTGGTTAGACCATGCTGCAAGACCACTCTGCTGGGCTTGAAGTGTTACATTTTCTGCTTCTTTTAAATAAGATTCGCCACCCTTTAAAGCAAAGCTATCTGCGTCTACTCCTAGAATTATATATGTGTAAAAAACAATTGTAGAAATTAAGTTAGAGTCAAATCTAGTTGGGTTATATATTAACTGATCAAATTCGTTGTACTTAAAATTAAAGTCATTATCTCTGATATTTAAAATTGGAGTCTCATAAGAAGTTCCAAAAACTGGTCTTGTAGACTGTATTTGAATAGATCCTTCAAAAGTATTATTATCTCTTTTTGTGATAATAATATTTATAGCACAATTAATACGTTCTTGAGATTTGACAGTTTTATCTGTCCATTTTTTTTGATTTACAAATTCTGTTATGGATGTTTCTAGTGTTTTAAAAACTTGTCTATTTGATCCTGACACTTGATCAAAATTAACAGTTACTTGACAATTTAATTCTTGTGAAGAAATTGTTATGGTTGATAAAAAAATAAAAAATAAGAGTATACTACGCATCTATTTTATTCAAAATTTCATTCATAATATCGATAGCTACCGCTGTTTTTGACTTTAATTCAAAATGTACTTGATGTTGCTCATGATCTATAAAAGTTACTTTATTTGTATCTGTGGCAAATCCTGCACCTTTATCTTTTAATGAGTTTAAAATAATGGCATCTAAATTTTTACTTTCTAGTTTAGAGAGTGCATTTACAATCTCATTATTTGTCTCTAAGGCAAAACCAACTAAATACTGTTGTTGCTTGATAGCTCCTAAGGAGGCTAAAATATCTTTTGTTGGAGCTAACTCTATCTCTAACGTAGTATCTTTCTTTTTTATTTTCTCTGTAGCTACTTTTTTTGGCTTGTAATCTGCAACGGCAGCAGATAAAACGGCAATAGCTACCTCATGAAAATAGTGATGACAAGCTTTATACATTTCTTCAGCAGTCACCACATTTATTCTCTTAATTAGCGTGTTATTTTCTTTTTCTTCACTTGGTCCGGTTATTAAAAACACTTCAGCTCCAAGATTTGCGGCAGCTTTAGCTATTTCAAATCCCATTTTTCCTGAGGAATGATTTCCAATAAATCTTACAGGATCTATGGCTTCATAGGTTGGTCCGGCTGTTACTAAAACTTTTTTACCTTTTAAGGGTAATGTAGATAAAATGTCATTTTCTATAAAAGACATGATGTCTTGTGGCTCTGCCATTCTTCCCTCACCAACCAAACCACTTGCCAATTCTCCACTTGTGGCTGGAATCATTTTATTTCCAAATAACTGAAGCTTATCTAAACTGGTTATTGTAGAAGGGTGAGCGTACATGTCTAAATCCATTGCAGGCGCAAAGTATACTGGACATTTTACAGACAAATAAGTAGCAATTAATAGATTATCACAAGTGCCACTAGACATTTTAGATAATGTATTTGCCGTTGCAGGTGCTATGAGCATTAGGTCTGCCCAAAGTCCTAATTCTACATGATTATTCCATAATTCGTTTTCTTCTTCTTTACTATAAAAAGTAGAATGAACTGGATTCTTTGAAAGAGTAGAAAGTGTTAATGGGGTAATAAAATCTTTGGAGGCAGGTGTCATGATAACTTGAACTTCTGCCCCAGATTTGATAAATAAACGAACCAAAGTGGCCGTCTTGTAAGCGGCTATTCCGGCTGTGATACCAAGAAGAATTTTTTTACCGCTTAAAACAGACATTACTCAGTATCTGGTGTTCTATGGTAAACTTTACCATCTAACCATTCATCTACTGCGATTGCAGTAGGTTTGGGTAATTTTTCATAGAACTTTGATACTTCAATCTGTTCTTTGTTTTCAAAAACCTCTTCTAAGCTATCATTGTAAGTAGCAAACTCCTCTAATTTCTCAACTAATTCTGTTTTTAAATCAGTATTAATTTGAACTGCTCTTTTAGATATGATAGAGATTGCCTCATAGATATTCTCTGTTTGAGACTCTACAATATCTTTATCATAAGTTACTGTTGTTACTGGAGCTTTTGTTTCTTTATAATTCATAATTAACTCTTTACTAACTGTTTTTCTTCTTTTTTTATTTCTGATAATAACTTATCCGAATCTTTTAAAAATTTAGATTTAGGAAAGTTTCTAACTAACTTTTCGTAAGCTGCAATTGCATCTTTAATTCTATTAGGCTTTTTTCTTTCAGTACTAACAATAACCAAATCATGAAAAGCTTTAAATCTATAATATAAAGCTTCTTCTTTTAATTTTGTGCCTAAAAAATCGTTTATTAAATTATCAAAAACAACAATAGCAGAATTATAGTTTCTAAAATCTGTTAAGGCAGTTTTATAATAAGTTTTCCCTATTTCAAAAGCTTTAGTTTCTAATTTAAACTGTAATTCTCTATAATGTTTATTAGCTTCCTCTAATCTATCTGAGTCTGGATAAGCATCTATAAACGTTTGAAAAGCTATAATAGCTTTATTGGTGTCTGTTTGGTCTAAACTAGATGACGGAGAAGCTAATTTATAACTGTAGGCAGATAAGAAGGCTGCCTCTTCATTTTTTGAGCTTTTTGGGTAATTAATTGTAAATCTATCAAAAGCATAAGCAGCAGTAGCATAACTTTTCTCATTAAAATTTGATTGTGCTACCATGAATTGAATACGTTCCATTTGTGGTTTACCTCTGTATGAGGGTATAACTAAGTCAAACAATCTTAAAGCCTTTGCATATTCTTTAGCTTCATATTTTTTTACAGCTAATTTATATCTATCCGCCATAGACCCCTTTCCTACAGTACGAGAGTATTCACCACATGAATTAAACAATAGTGAAACAGAAAAAATTAGTGTTAAAATCTTGATTTTTCGCATTTGGCAAAAGTAAGGTATTTATATGGATTACTAAAACGCTTTTTTCTTTTATAAATCAGCTTCAATAGCTCTAATTTGTTTTGTATAGAGAGTCAAATTAAAAAAATAGATTTTAATTTTATTGAGCTTTTAAAATAATTAAAAAACAACAACTTTGAATGATGTAATTAACTAAAAATAGTTGTTAGAAATTATCCGTTTGATATTAAATGTTTGTTAATTAAGTTCAGAGCCAGGTTCTGCTCCAATAAGACTTTTCACATCATTATCAAACAAATACAAACCTCCTTTATCATCTCCAATTAACTTTATTTTATCTAAAATATTTCTTGCAAGTGCTTCTTCTTCTATTTGCTCAGAAACATACCATTGAAGGAAATTGTGGGTTGCATAGTCTTTTTCCTGAAGTGTTATGTCTACTAAATCATTAATAGATTTAGATACTTTTACTTCGTGCTGAAATAAACTTTCAAACATTTCTTTGAATGATCCAAATTCAGCTGGAGGGGCATCTAATTGGGATACTTTTGCATGACCACCTCGCTCATTAATAAATTTCACGAGTTTTAACATATGCTCACGTTCTTCATCAGAGTGAGCGTACATAAAGGTTGCAACGCCCTCAAAACCTAAAGTTTCTGCCCAAGAAGCCATGGCTAAATATACCTGAGATGATGATGCTTCTACTGTAACTTGCTTATTTAAAGCCTCTTCAATTATTTTTGATAACATATTTTTTAATCTAAATTAGTAACAAAATTAGTAATTTCTTTTTGAAGTTTCTCAGATGCTTTAACCAAAGGCAACCTAACTTCGTTAGATGCAATACCCAAGCATTGAAGAACTGCCTTTATTCCTGAAGGATTATTTTCTGAAAATATCATACTAATAATATCCATTAGTTTATAATGTAATTTATATGCTTCTTTATTTTTCCCTTGTAATCCTAAACGGATTAAGGTTGAGAATTCTTTAGGAAAAGCCTGACCTATGACAGATATAACGCCAGATGCACCTGCTAAAACAACATTAAGTGCTAAATCATCATCACCAGAAATAATTAAAAAATCTTTCGGTTTATTTTTTATCAATTCTAAATATTGCTGAACATTATTCCCTGCTTCTTTTACAGCTATAATATTATTAAAATCAGAGGCTAGACGCAATGTGGTTTGAGAGTCCATATTTTTTGAGGTTCGCCCTGGAACATTATACAAGATAATTGGTTTTGGACTAGCCAAAGCAATTGCTTTAAAATGTTGATAAAAACCCTCTTGGGTTGGCTTACTGTAGTAAGGCGCCACAGATAAAACCGCATCTATATGAGTTAGATCTGAAGATAAAATTTCTGCTATAACAGCACTAGTATTATTGCCACCTAAACCAAGCACCAAAGGAACTCTGCCTTTATTAACAGAAACTATAACATCAACAATTCTTTGTCTCTCTTCTTTAGATACTGTTACACTCTCTCCTGTAGTTCCATTAATCACAAGATAATCTACTCCATTAGCTATATTGAACTCAACGAGTTTAGACAATGCAGTAAAATCAATAGATAAGTCTTTTTTAAAAGGGGTTACCAAGGCAACACCTGTTCCTACAAATTTTTGCATAAACAAAATTTAATTTTAACAAAAATACGCTATTAATGATAGTAAATCTCAATTAAAATTGCTTAAAATCTAATTTTTACAGATTTAAATACTTTGTTGAATTTTAAACTATGAATGCTTATCAAGAATTGATAAATACTTTTTCATTTCATCAAAAAACACATCTATTTGATGTAAATCACAAGAAATATCTAAATGAAAAAATCCAGTGTTATGGTTAGACAATCCAACTTTAAAGGAAGCAGCAGAGGAAGCTACTGCATATTCTAGAAAGATATTTTTTTTGGTGTACAAACAAATTAACAAATCAAATGGCTCCTCAAGAAAACTACTTAAGCTAGTGTCTAGAATGTCTCCTCTCCAATCAAAGTCTTTTTCGGAAAAATGCTTGTATGATTTTTGATCATCTTTAGAAAACTTCCTGAAACTATAAATTTTGGGGTTTCTTAAGCTAAACTTTTGAATTAAAATTTCAGAAAAATCATATTTTTTTGAAAAATTATCACATGATATAATCCCAACTGTTTTAATTTTTTTTGTAGATTCATCAGCTGATGATTGGGATTTTAAAGATAGGGAATGAATCTTTTTTTGAATGTAGTAGTATTTTAATTTAGATCTTAGCATAAATTCAACGACACAAAAAACTATCTTGTACCCACAAATATAATTAAAAAACGAATCATGTCATTTATGAAAAAAATCTGGATTCTTTTCTTTTTCAGCTTCCTTCTTATAGCTTGTAAAAACAACTCACATGAAGTTTTAAAAATTAATGCAAAACAACTAAACATTAGTAATGATATTAAACAAGACAGTTCAATCATTCAATTATTTACTCCTTACAAGAAAAAAATGACTAAAGAAATTACCAAATCTCTTTCATTTTCTCCTAAAATATTAGAAAGAACAGACGGGAATCTTCAAAGTACACTTGGTAATTTAGTTGCAGATTTATCTTATGAAAAAGCCAATGAACTTTTCAAAAATAAAACAGGAAAGACTGTAGATTTTTCAATGTCTAATTATGGAGGTATTAGAGCTGCTATTATGAAAGGTGATGTAACTGTTTCTAATGCTTTTGAACTCATGCCTTTTGATAATACAATAGTAGTGGTGGAACTCAATTATGATAAAATTAAAGCATTGTTTAATTATTTTGTAGCAAAAAAAACTGCACACCCATTGTCAAAAAATATTCAATTAACTATTGAAAATGATTCTTACAATGTACTTATAAACGGAAAAACCATTAAAAAACATAGAACTTACTTTGTTGCCACATCTAACTATTTACAAAAAGGGGGTGATGGAATGATTTTCTTTTCAGAACCTGAAAGTTTATTTGACAGTAACTTTTTAATTAGGGATGCAATAGTAGATTATTTCAGGAGCAAAGACACGTTAATGGCTAATCTAGATAATAGAGTAATCGTAAATTAAAAATTAACGAGAAAGTATATTTAATTTATTTTAACAATGAAAAGAAGAAATTTCATCAAAAAAACCTCTGCAAGTTTAGCTTTAGCTAGTGTAGGCGGGTTAACTTTTAAGTCTTGTGAGACTAAACCTAAACACATTACTATACTTCACACCAATGACACTCATAGCCAAATAGAGCCTTTTGATCCAAGTCATCACAAATTTGCAAATAAAGGAGGTGTTGCTAGAAGGGCTTCTTTAATTCAAAAAGTAAGGAATGAAAACCCTAATACTCTTTTATTAGATGCGGGTGATATTTTTCAAGGCACTCCCTATTTTAATTACTTTGGTGGAGAAATAGAATTTAAACTGATGAGTCTATTAAAATATGATGCTGCTACCATTGGAAACCACGATTTTGATAACTCTATCGAGGGTTTTCATCACCAGCTCCCCAATGCCAGTTTTGATTTTGTTTGTGCTAACTATGATTTTAAAAATACCATTTTAAATACATTAGTGAAACCATATAAAATTTTCTTTAAGGGTGGTATTAAAATAGGTGTTTTTGGATTGGGAATAGAATTACAAAATTTAGTGAGTCCAGAATTATTTAAAGAAACCACCTACTTAGACCCAATAGAAATAACCAAAGATATAACTAGAGAGTTAAAAGAAAATAAAAACTGTGATTTGATTATATGCTTATCACATCTGGGATATCATTATAAAAATACCCAAAAAGTATCTGATTTAAAGTTGGCTGCCGCAACCAAGGATATTGATTTAATCATTGGAGGACATACACATACTTTTTTACCAAAACCTACCCTTGTCAAAAACGTAAACAATGAAACTGTAATTGTAAATCAAGTTGGTGCTTATGGAGTAAATTTGGGCCGTATAGATTTCTATTTTGACAATCAAAGTAATAAAGAGATCTCTAATAAAACCATTATTGTATGACTTACTTGAGCTGTAATTAAAGAAAAATGGAAGCTTACTTAATCATTTCAATAAAATCATGTTCACTAATTATAGTGACTCCAAGGTCTTCTGCTTTTGTTTTTTTACTGGGGCCCATGTTATCCCCAGCAACAATGTAATCTGTTTTCTTTGAAATAGATGAACTAACCCTTCCTCCATTATCCTCTATGGATTTTTTAAGTTCATTTCTAGTCATTTTATAAAAAACACCTGATACTACAAACACTTTATCTTGTAACTTGTCAGTTAATCCAATAAGATCCTTCTCAGATATCTGCATTTGAACTCCATAAGATTTTAACCTATCAATTAATAATATGTTACTTAAATCATTAGAAAACTCCTGAATACTCTCTGCAATCCTGTCACCAATTTCATCAACAGATATCAATGTTTCCATGTCAGCAGCCATCAAATTATCAATAGATTTAAAATGTTTGGCTAGTTTTTTTGCAACTGTTTCCCCAACAAATCTAATTCCTAGAGCAAATAATACTTTTTCAAATGGAATTTCTTTTGATTTATTGATACCTTCAATCATATTCTTGGCAGATTTTTCTGCCATTCTCTCCAAAGGAATAACTTGATCTGAAGTTAAATTATAGAGATCAGCATAATTTTCAATAAGACCTTCCTTTCGTAATAAATCAACTGTTTCACCTCCTAAACCATCTATATTCATTGCTTTTCGACTGATAAAATGCTGAATTCTTCCTGTAATTTGAGGAGCACAACCATACATATTTGGGCAATAATGCTTTGCATCCCCCTCTGATCTAACCAACGCTGTTTGGCATTCAGGACAATGTGTTGCATAGATAGTTGATTGAGAATATTCTTCTCTTTTAGTAAAATCTACAGCAATAATTTTTGGAATAATTTCTCCTCCCTTTTCAACAAAAACAGTATCATTAATTCTTATATCTAGTTTGTTTATTTGATCAGCATTGTGAAGAGAAGCTCTTTTTACTGTTGTTCCTGCCAACTGAACAGGTTCCAAATTTGCAACTGGAGTTATTGCTCCAGTTCTACCAACTTGGTATGTTATTTCCTTAAGAACTGTTGAAACTTGAACAGCTTTAAATTTGTAGGCAATAGCCCAACGAGGAGATTTAGCAGTATATCCTAATTCTTCTTGTTGTTGTAGATTATTCACTTTAATAACAACACCATCTGTCTCATAGGGTAACTGATGACGTTTCACATCCCATTCATTAACAAAGCGAAACACCTCCTCTATGGAACTAGCTAGTATAATGGTTTTAGGAATCTTGAACCCTGCCTTTCTAGCTGCTAGAAGGCTATCATAATGAGTAGCATATTTTCGTTCATCAGTAACCACCTGATATAACAGGCAATCTAAAGGTCTTTTTGCTACCTCTGAACTATCTTGAAGTTTTAAACTTCCGCTGGCTGTATTTCTTGGATTCCTGTAAACCTCTTCTCCATTCAACAAACGAACTTCATTCATTTTTTGAAACCCTTCTAAAGGTAAAATAATTTCACCTCGCATCTCAAAATTATCCATAAAAGACGAGGATACTTTGAGTGGTATAGATCTAATCGTTCGAATATTTTGAGTTACTTCATCACCCTGAAAACCGTCACCACGTGTAACAGCTTTTATAAAATTACCGTTTTTATAACTAAGATTAATAGATGCACCATCATATTTTAATTCACAGGTATATTCTATAGTCTCTATTCCTAAATTTTTTTGAAGTCTTTTTTCCCAATCTAATAAGTCATCTTTAGAATATGAATTGTCTAAAGAGTACATTCTATTTTGATGAATAATAGTGTTGAAATTTTTTGTAATAGTACCTCCTACTCTTTGTGAAGGTGAGTTGGCATCATAAAATTCTGGATGAGTATTTTCAAGCGCTTCTAGTTTTTTCAATTTTAAGTCAAATTCATAGTCGGATATGGTAGCGTTATCCTCAACATAATAGTTGTGATTGTGAAGATTAAGTTCTTCTCTTAAAGAATTAATTTGCTGCTTTACAGGGATCATTTTTACTAATAAATTTGTCAGGTTAAAAATAATCAAAAGAAAACCCGAAACAAAGATGTTTCGGGTTAAAAAAGTTATGAAGTTATCAACTATTAATAATAGGTATACCTTCTTACTTTGGCAATATATTTTGCCAAACGAATTACTTGATGACTATATCCATATTCATTATCATACCAGACATAAATAACAATTGAATCTCCATGTGTTATCGTAGCTTTACTGTCAAAAATAGACGGTGCAGTAGATCCAACTATATCAGATGATACAAGCTCAGCATCTAAAGAATATTGAATTTGCTCAACTAACTCTCCCTCTAGGGCGTTTAATTTCATTATGGAATTAACAGCTTCGGTTGTTATTTCAGTACCTAGCTTAAGATGTAATATAGCTAAAGAACCATTTGGTACAGGAACTCTAATTGCATTTGAAGTTAACTTACCCTTTAATGATGGTAGTGCTTTAGAAACAGCCTTCCCTGCCCCAGTTTCGGTAATCACCATATTTAACGCTGCTGCTCTACCTCTTCGATTTTTATTATGCATATTATCTACTAGATTCTGATCATTGGTATAGGCATGAATAGTTTCTAGATGTCCTTTTATAATCCCATAGTTGTCATCTAAGACTTTAAGAACTGGAGTAATTGCATTTGTTGTACATGAAGCTGCTGAAAAAATATCTTGGGTATCTGGGTGATATTTTTTGTGATTAACTCCGTGAACAATATTTGGAATTCCTTTTCCAGGGGCTGTTAATAGAACTTTAGATGCTCCTTTAGCTTTTAAATGTCTATTTAATGCCTCTTTGTCTCTAAAAGCCCCGGTATTGTCAATAACTAATGCATCTTGAATACCATAGTTTGTATAATCTATCTCTTCTGGAGATTTAGCTGATATCATAGTAACGGTAGTTCCATTGATGATTAATGCATTATTTTCAACATCTGTCTGTACAGTTCCTAAAAAATCTCCATGAACAGAATCTATACTTAGCAAAGAAGCTCTTTTATCTAATACATTTTTGGTAATTTCTCCTCTTGTAACCACTGCTCTTAGTCTCAGTTGAGAACCTTTACCCATTTTTGACATTAACTCTCTAGCTAAAAGACGACCTATTCTTCCAAACCCATACAAAACAACATCCTTGGGTTGAATATCATTTGCTTCTGTAGCATCCTTCAATTGTCTTTTAACAAATGTGACCTTATCTTCACTTCCATTAACGTCTAAGTAGCACTCATAAGCTATTTTCCCTATATCTAGCTTAGACGAGGGTAATTCAATCTGTTGAATAGCTTTGGCAATATCTAATGCATCATACACTGAAATTGGTTTACCAACAAATTCTTTAGCATAATTAATTAGATTTAAAATCTCACTAGCTCTTTTATCTACTAGTGTATTTCTAAACAAGACAAGTTCTATAGATTTATCATACCATAAATCATTGATAATATTTATGAATTCAGTAGTAGCTCTACGAATTTTTGCCTGTGAAATAACTTCGTTTTCGTAATCTTTGGCTTTTAACATATTTATTTTTGTGCAAAAGTATTTCTTTTTTTTACAAAACGAAATCGATTTCGTAATTTATTTCAAAAAATAAAAAAGCCTAAATACCCATGGTTTTAATCATGAGAATCTAAGCTTTAAAAAAACAAAATAATCGGTAATTAAACTTTTAATTTTTTAGAAAAAATAAATACTTGTTTCGTTATCTAAATCAATCATTTCTACTTTTAAACGGTACCCATTTCTAGAGAGGCCATCTAATAACTTAATTGCATCTGAAGCAGTTCCTACTTCCTTTCCATTGATTTTAGTAATAATATACCCTTTTATGCTAGAGGGACTGTCTTCTGAAAGACCATCTCTAATTATTTTTGCTCCTTTTGAATCATCTATCAACTCAATTCCATAAGTTCTTGAAATATATCGTTCTATTCTTTTAATTAAATTAATATTTTTTGTAAAAATCTCTCCATCTCTATCAATAGTTAATTTTACAGAATCTCCTGGTCTTTTTGCTGAAAGCTGACCCGTTAATTCAGAAAATTTAGAAATTTTAATATCATTTATTTTTACTATGATATCTCCCTTTAAAAGTCCAGCTTTTTCTGCATTACTCCCTTCAGAAAAATCCCCAATCCTAACTCCCTGTATATCATCCTCTCGTAGATCAGGTAAAAAACCAATAATAGCCTCTTGTACTTTACCAAACTCAAGGATATCGTCAATTATTTTTTTTGCAATATTAGAGGGCACTGCAAATGAGTATCCAATGTAGGAGCCCGTTTTAGTTGAAATAGCAGTATTGATGCCTACAAGTTCTCCTCTAGAATTTACGAGAGCTCCACCACTATTACCGGGGTTAACAGCTGCATCTGTTTGAATAAACGAGTCTGTTGAATAGTTACCTTGTAAATCTCTCCCTTTAGCACTAATAATTCCTGCGGTTACAGTAGAAGTTAAGTTATATGGATTTCCTACTGCCAACACCCATTCACCAATATTTAGGTTGTCTGAATCGGAAAAGGGGATGTATGGTAAAATGTCTTCTGCATCAATTTTCAGTAAAGCTATATCATTTTTTTTATCTGTTCCAATGAGAGAAGCTTTGTATTTTTTTCGATTGTTTAATGTAATTTCTAGATCTGTTGCACCATCGATAACATGATTATTGGTTACTATATATCCGTCGGAAGAGATAATTACACCACTTCCTGTGCCAATTTGTTGTTGTCTTTTTGTACCATTAAACAAATCTGCAATAGAATTTATTCCAGATGAAATTGCCGTATTTTTTACATGAACTACTGCATGAATAGATTTTTCTGCTGCTTCAGTGAAATTTGTTGGAGCATATGTTGCCGTGTTTAATTCAAATGCTGAAGTAGTGTAATTTGTTTGAAATGTTTGAATAGGAGATTCCTTTGTCTCAGTAATTAAATGACCATTATCAAAAAAAGAAATGTATCCAAATAATGATACTACGCCTCCTAGAATAGCTACTGTTAAAAAACTAAGATTTTTTTTCATTTTAATTATAAATTTATGTTCTAATCAAAAATAATATTTTTTTCATTTTATTTACTAAACTTAACAATTCTTAACTGATTTTAACCCTCTTTTAACAAACACAGGTTTAGGAGCTTTTGTGTATATTTGGAGCTATGACAATGACCTTTCATAAATATCAAGGAACCGGAAATGATTTCATTATAATAGATAACAGAAATTATATTTTTCCGAAGAAAAATAGTTCATTAATTGCATCATTATGTGATCGTCATTTTGGTATAGGTGCAGACGGTTTGATCCTGTTAGAAGATCATAAAACTGTTGATTTTAGTATGATATATTTTAATGCAGATGGCCATGAAAGCACCATGTGTGGTAATGGAGGTAGATGCATTGTTGCATTTGCAAAAGAGCTGAAATTATTTAAAAAAACTACCACATTTTATGCAATAGATGGAATTCATTCAGCAGAAATAAATTCTGATAAGGTTTCTCTTAAAATGATAAATGTTCATGATATTTTAGTGTCAAAAGAATTTATTTTCACTAATACTGGATCACCTCATCATATTGAAATGGTTGAAAATTTAGACGATATATCTGTAATTGAAAAAGGAAGGACTATCATCGATTCTTTATACAGTTCCGAGGGATGTAATATAAATTTTGTAGAGCAACTAGATCATCAAACATTTAAAGTAAGAACTTATGAACGCGGAGTTGAAGACGAAACATTGGCTTGTGGTACTGGTGCAACAGCTGTAGCAATTGCAATGTATAAAATAGGAAAATCTGACAGTAATCAAATTAAATTGGATGTTCTTGGTGGTCATTTGGAAGTGCAATTTATTGCTCATGAAGAAAGTTTTACTGATATTATTTTATCGGGACCTGCACAATTTGTTTTTAAAGGAACTTTAAATTTATGATCAGTTTACTAGGAAAGAAAGTTAAATTAAGAGCCCTAGAACCAGAGGATTTAGATTTTCTGTTTGAAGTAGAAAACAATACTAATTTTTGGGAGGTTAGCAGTACTCAAGTACCATTTTCTAGATATATGTTAAAAAAATATTTAGAAAATGCTCACCAAGATATTTATGAAGCTAAACAGTTACGTATGGTTATCGATGAAACCTCCAACAATAAAACTGTTGGCTTGATTGACTTATTTGATTTTAATCCACAACACAAAAGAGCAGGCATCGGTATTGTAATTAATGAACCCCATCAGAAAGCAGGTTTTGCCTCTGATGCATTGTCTTTATTGACTAGATATTGCTTTGAAGCGCTAGATTTACATCAACTCTTTGCAAACATAACCTCAGACAACAAACATAGTATCACATTATTTACTAATAACGGTTTTAAAAAATGTGGTGAGAAAAAAGACTGGTTATTTACTAATGGAGAATATAAAAATGAACTAACATTTCAACTAATTCATGAATAAGAGATTAATTTTAATTATTGTAACTCTTTCACTTGTTTTCAGTGGAATGGTTGGTTATCATTACTATCAGCATATATTTGGAAACCTTATTAATAAAACTGGGGCTATTTATATTCGATCAACTGATAATATAGATGATGTTGAAAAAGCTTTGAATGACTTTATAGGTAACGAAAATATATTTTTTTGGCTCGCACAGAAGAAAAATTATAAAAACCCGAAAGCTGGGAAATACATTCTTACAGAAGGAATGTCTCTGAATGATATTATCAATCTTTTAAGAAGTGGTAACCAAACACCAGTAAAAGTATCATTTAACAATCAAGATACTCTAGAGAAATTTTCAGGAAGAGTAGCTGAACAATTAGAATTAGATTCTATCTCAATCTTAGAAGGATTTAAAGACCCTATTTTTTTGAATACCAATAAACTCTCAGAATCATCTGTATTAGAAATTTTAATTCCTAATACTTATGAATTTTATTGGAATGTTTCTGTAGAAAAATTTAGAACAAATATGCTTAAAGAATTTAGAAAATTCTGGAACAAAGATCGTTTACAAAAAGCTGCTCAAATAAATATGTCACCATCACAAATCATGACACTAGCTTCTATAGTTCAAAAAGAAACAGCTAAAGTATCTGAGAGACCTATTGTAGCTGGACTATACTTAAACAGACTCAAAAAAAACATTCCTCTTCAAGCAGATCCTACTATTATTTATGTTTTAAAAAAGGAAAATGGTGAAAAATTTCAAGTTAAAAGAGTTTTACTTAAAGATTTGAAAATTCCATCTCCTTTTAATACTTATTTAAATAGAGGATTACCACCCAACCTTATATCTATGCCTGATATATCGTCAATCAACGCAGTTTTAAACTTTCAAAAACACAATTACTTGTACATGTGTGCGAGTGTAACAAATGTTGGATATCATGAATTTGCAAGCACACTAAAGAAGCACAATAACAATGCAGTAAAATATCAACGGTGGTTAAATAAAAAAGGAGTTAACAGATAGTGTAGGAAAAAATATTACCCTCTAATTTTATTAAATATTATTTATAGCTACAATGAAAAATTTTACAATCTGCGTTTTCTGTAATTAATTTCATAAAAATAACAGCACCTACCTTAGAATTTTATAGTAAAAAAGAAGTTAATTTCTATTATTTGTATTTTCAAAATACCTAAATTACTTGAAAATCAACTTATTATAAATTAAGTTGTATCTTTGCGCTCGCTAAACAGAAATAATACTATTATTAAGAAGTTTATATTTATATTTTTTTTATTTTTTGGATTAACTAATGCTGTTAAGAACCCAAAAACATCAAAAGAAATTGTAACCCCTGAAACAGTTGTCTTAGACTCCAACAACCCGTTATCAATACTGTTTTTACAGAAAAATTTTGTTGGCTTTAAAGAAGCATTAGCTTTTAAAGAATCACAAGGAAAATATAGTTCTGTAAATACTTTGGGATACCTTGGTAAGTATCAATTTGGAAGATACACTCTTGAGAGGTTTAATATTTACAACACCAACTCATTTTTAAAAGATCCAGAATTACAAGAAAAAGTATTCATCGCCTATTGTAAAGTAAATAAATGGATTCTTAGAAAAGATATTAAAAGAAGTGTTGGCAAGATAATAAATGGCATTAAAATAACTGAATCCGGAATTTTAGCAGCGGCTCATTTAAGCGGTGCAGGAAATGTAAAGAAATATCTCAGAAGTAGTGGTTCTAGAAACCTTTCAGATGCCTACGGAACTTCAATAGCATCATACATGGAAATTTTTGCAGGATATGATGTTTCTTTTATTGTTGGAGATAGAAAAGCTAGTGTCTAATTTATCTACTTCTGAATAATAAAAATTGCTGGTCTTTTATGAAGTGATGGAGACATTCTTTTCCACTCTGAGACACTATATGTCTTAATGTATTCACTAGGTAAACTGATATCTACTGCTATACACAATGAAGTCCCTGGAGTGAGTGTAGATTTTAAATCAGTAAACATTTTATCATTTCTGTATGGTGTTTCAATAAAAATTTGAGATTGATTTTTATCCTTTGACAATTTTTCTAATTCTTTAATTGACTTTTTTCTTTCAGAATTATCAATTGGTAAATATCCATTGAAAGCAAAATTTTGACCATTAAGTCCAGATGACATTAAAGCCATTAATATGGATGAAGGCCCTACTAAAGGGACTACTTTTATTCCTTTTTCATGTGCTAGTTTAACTATTGTAGCACCTGGATCAGCAACAGCTGGAACTCCTGCTTCAGAAAGCAAGCCAACAGAAATACCTTGATCACAAACATTAAGAAAGGTTTGAGTTTCCAATTCTACTGCATATTTGTCTAACTTCATAATAGTTAGAGAGGGTTGTGATTTTTTTGGTGTGATTTTTTTTATGAATCTTCTAGCAGATTTTTCATTTTCAACAATAAAGTGGTCAACCATTTCCACTATCGTCTTAACAGAATAAGGCATAACTTCTAGAGGTTCATTATCTCCTAAGGTAGTGGGTATTAGATATAAGTTTCCTTTCATAAATATTTTTTTTCAATCATTTCACAAGCTTGATCTAACATTTGATAGACATCTTCAAAACCGTCATCACCCCCATAGTAAGGATCTGGCACACTCTTATTTGAAAATAATTTACTTTCATTTAATAGTAACTTAACCTTCCTTTGTTGAAAGTCATCTTTTGCTAATGAAATAATATCGTGAAAGTTTTCTTTATCCATTGCATAAATAACGTCAAAATTAATAAAATCTGATTTTATAAATTTTCGGGCTCTCTGATTTGAAATATCAATTCCATGTCTTTTGGCAGTCAAAATAGACCTATTATCTGGTTTTTCTCCAACATGATATGCCGCAGTTCCGGCTGAATCTACATAAAATAAATTAGGATCTAGTCTAGATTTAAGAATTCCTTCTGCCAATGGTGACCTGCAGATATTTCCTAAACAGACCATTAGTATCTTTTTCATCAAATGAAATTAAAAAAACAAAGCGATTTGAAAAATTTTTTAAAAAGTTAACTTTTTAGTTAAGTCTTCAACATATTTTCTGAATTGTTTGTCTGTCTCAGTTAAATTATCAACAGTTTTACAAGCATGTAAGACCGTAGCGTGGTCTCTTTGTCCAATTTGCGAACCTATGCTAGCCAAAGAAGTCTTTGTCATCCTTTTAGCAAAATACATAGCCAGTTGACGGGCTTGGACTATATGTCTTTTCCTAGTTTTGGATTGAAGAGTTACAACATCCATGTCAAAATATTTAGAAACTACTTTCTGAATGTAATCGATAGAAACTTCTTTTTTAGTATTCTTAACAAATTTATCTACAATTTGTTTTGCAAGCTCTAAGGAGAACTCTCTTCTATTGAAAGATGCCTGAGCTATCATGGAAATTATAACACCCTCTAACTCTCTTACATTTGATTTAATATTTTTTGCAATATACTCAACAATTTCCTCTTGCATTTCTACTCCATCTCTAAATAATTTATTTTGGAGGATAGAAATTCTAGTTTCGAAATCTGGTAACTGTAATTCTGCTGATAATCCCCACTTAAATCTAGACAGGAGACGTTGTTCTATATCTTGCATGTCTACAGGAGCCTTATCCGAGGTCAAAATTACTTGTTTACCATTTTGATGCAGATGATTAAATATATGAAAGAATACATCCTGAGTACCAGCTTTTCCAGAGAGAAACTGCACATCATCTATAAGTAAAACATCAACCATTTGATAGAAATGGATAAAATCATTTCTAGTATTTGATTTAACAGAATCTATAAATTGTTGTGTAAATTTTTCAGATGATATATATAAAACCGTCTTATCTGGATATTTATCTTTAATATCTACACCAATAGCGTGAGCTAAATGTGTTTTTCCTAAGCCAACACCACCATATATTAGTAGTGGATTAAAAGAGGTCCCTCCTGGCTTGTTAGCAACTGCCATTCCAGCAGAACGTGCTAATCTGTTGGAATCACCCTCCACAAAATTTTTAAAATTGTAGTTTGCATTTAACTGAGATTCTATTTTTACTTTTTGCAATCCTGGAATCACAAAAGGGTTTCTGAGCTCTCGCTTGTTAACTTCAACTGGAACAGATATTTTTTGAGGCTTTAATGGATCTCTATTTGAACTGGGAATTTTAACAATCTGAGGACGGTTACTGCTGTAGGTATTTTCCATACGAACATCATAAATTAATTTTGCGTCTTTACCTAATTCTCTAACAAGGGCTACTCTTAAAAGTTTGATATAATGTTCTTCTAACCATTCATAAAAAAACTTGCTCGGAACTTGGATGGTTAAGGCTTCAGCTGATAGCTTCACAGGCTTAATTGGATCAAACCAAGTTTTGTATGCCTGTGGCTTAATATTATCCTTAATAAATGATAAACATTTATCCCAAACCGAAACAGCAGTTTTAGTCATAAATTCGTATAGAAATTTCTTTGTTTAGTTGATATTTTAACTAGGGGATTGTCTACTTTAATAAACATTACAAATGTGTGAATAAAAAACAGTATAAAAAAATCAAATTGCTATTGATTATTAATTATTTTTTACGTAGACTAGCTTTGTTGTAAAATTAAAAAATTTGAAAAAATTCTCTACAAATGTTCGTGTTCGTTATGGTGAAACAGATCAGATGGGGGTAGTTTATCATGGAAATTATGCCTCATATTTTGAAATTGCCAGAACCGAATGGCTAAGAAACCTAGGAGTTACCTATAAAGAATTGGAAAATAAAGGCATCATGCTTCCAGTTATAAGTTTGTTTTTTAATTTCATAAAATCTGCTAAATATGATGATGTTTTAACAATTATTGTCATTCTTAAAAAAAAACCTTTGGTAAAAATAGAATTTGACTATGAAATTTATAATCAAAAAAAAGAAAAAATATCAACAGGAAACTCCGTTTTAGCTTTTATGGACATGAAAACAAACAAGCCCCTAAGATGCCCTGATTATATCTTAGAAAAGTTAAACATTTAATTGTTTGATTTCTACCTTGTATAAAGTCTCAAAAATTTTAACTATTTTTTGTGTGTGTGATTTTCTTACTGCTATTATCATTTCACAATCCATCTCAAGTTTTTGACGTTTAATTGTAATTGAATTTTCTTTGAGAATTCTCAATACTTTACTCATTAAGTCATATTGAAAATTGAGTTGAAATGACTCATCAATTGTCTTTTCCTCAATAGCTGAAGATTCTAAAGTTAATCTTGCAGAAGCTTTGTAGGCATTAATTAAACCACCTACACCTAATTTAGTTCCACCAAAATACCGAACAGAGACAACCAAAATATTGGTTACCTCAAATGATTGAATTTGACCATAAATTGGCATTCCTGCTGAATTACTAGGTTCACCATCATCATTTGCTCTAAATCTAACAGATTCTGTTCCTAATTGCCATGCATAACAAAAATGACGAGCAGTATGATGCTTCTTTCTCAAAAACTCCAAAAAATCTTTTACAGAGGCTTCCTCAGTCACTGGAAATGCATACCCATAAAATTTACTATTTCTATCTTTAAATAAGGTCTCTATTGAAGGTTTAGTAATGGTCTTGTATAAATCATCCATTAACAGACATAATTAATATGATACTAACTACGGCAATACCAATTCCAACCCAATTTTTATTTATTAATTTTTCATTAAAAATAAACAAGCCAAAAAGAGTTGACAAAATAACAATCCCAACGTTGTTTAAAGTAAAAGCCGTAGAACTCTCCATTCCTTCTGTACTTAATGCCTTGAGTAAATATACAATAGAAAAATAGTTGGGTACTCCTAATAAAATTCCGCCAAAAATAGATTTGAGCTCAAAACTTAATGTCCCTTTAGCTTTTTGATATAACAAAGCAATAACACCCAAAATAAAGGCACATCCAAAAATTGTGGCGGAAAATAAAGGCACTCCTCCTTCTGCAACAAATGATGTTTCTACATACTTTAAGCTAGTATCAATAGCACCTGAACCAAAAAATAAAAGTATTGGAAATAAGAAATCCTTATTTTTTTGAGCTATTCCATTTTTTTCTTTAGATGAAGTCAAATAAACTGCTATAAGTGCCAGTAAAATACCAATTACTTTTATAAAACTCAGACTTTCCTGGTAATACCAGACTCCAAATACAATAGCAATAACAACAGACATTTTACTAGAAACAGATGCTACCGATAACCCATTTTTTTGAGAAGTCAAAGCCATGACATTAAACACAAGAATAAACATAATTCCTAATAAAAATGCCCAAAAAAACCACGGTTGATCTGGTATTTCTTGGAAAGAAACCAAATTATTTGACAAGAAAAAACCCAACACAGCAGCTGTGAAATAGTTTACGACAATTGCCTGAAACGTGTTAATTTTTAAAACATCAAATAATTTAAAAATGACAAATAAAAAACTTGAAATACAAATACTAATGAGTAAGTAAACCATTAATTAAATTCTTTTTTGGAAAACAAATCTACAACATCCTCTGAATTTGGATTTAAATTCCAACTTTTAATACCAAGACTGTTGGCTATGATTGTATTCTCTTCAGTATCGTCTACAAAGAAAGTTTCTTCAGGTATTAATTTATTTGATTCAATTACAAATTCATAAATATCTTTATTCGGTTTTCTCAGATGTATTTCATGAGACAAATAAAATTTCTCAAAACAGTTTTTAAATTCTGAAAATAATTTTCTACCCCAAGTTTTTTGAATCCAAGAAATATGTAGATCATTTGTGTTACTCAACAAAAAGATTCGATATTTTTTTGAATTGGCTAGTGCTTTTA
>Ga0209119_1000398_pt1 | contig 44041 bp, 35 predicted proteins | sample COG_03_FD_184747 | JGI IMG/M metagenome (GOLD analysis project Ga0209119, IMG submission 184747) | Pelagic Microbial community sample from North Sea - COGITO 998_met_03 (SPAdes) (version 2) | ecosystem: Environmental > Aquatic > Marine > Neritic zone/Coastal water | place: Helgoland, sampling...
AAGAATTAATAGAAACTTAAAAGACCTTGAACTCCAGACAAGTATTCATTACTTACAAGGAGAATTTAAACAAAATTACTCAGACGATTCAAATCTTAACTATGCCTTTTTTAATTTTGGGATCCATTCTGTGTTAAAACTCGATTGGAAAAAACTCAATATTAAATTAGGATCAAAAATTTATCTTTCCTCAGATATAGAAAATAGTTTAACAGACATACTTGCTTATCCAGATGTTGAAATCAGTTATCCATTAAATTCTGGCTTAATTAACATATATACCGGAGCTAATGGAGACCTTCATATGAATTCTTTTCAACGTTTAAGTGAATTAAACCCGTTTGTATCCCCTACTCTTTTCTTAACACAAACGAATGAACAATACAATCTGTTTGGAGGAATAAACGGCACCCTTTCATCTAATATTAGTTTTAATCTTAAAGCGAGTTATAAAAAAGACGAGGACCATGTATTATTTGTTAGAAATAACTCAAAATCAAATGGTGAGTTTTCTAGTTCAGCATCTCTGTTAGGCTACGAATACGGAAACTCTTTTGGTGTTTTTTATGATGACATCAGTACGTTTTCAATTTTAGCCGAGTTAGAGGTTGCTGCCACTAAAAGAATACATCTTGGCGGAAATTTACAAATGAATTCATACACGACAACCTTTCAGCAAGAGGCCTGGAATTTACCCAAACTTGAGGGGTCTATTTTTGGAAAATATCAAAAAAACAATTGGTATGCTAGTGCTAATATGTTCTTTGTTGGTGAACGATTAGATGTGAACTATAATGACACATTTCCTTCAACAATTTCAAATATTCAGTCGTTAAAGGGCTTTGCAGACATTAATGTTAACGGTGGGTATCATTTTAATGATTTCTTAAGTGCATTTATTACCCTAAATAATGTTTTGGGAACAGATTACGAGCGCTATGCCAATTATAATGTTCTTGGGTTTCAAGCCCTGGCAGGAGTTACTTATAAATTTGATTTTTAAGGAGGCTAAGTACGCATTAAAAAAAATAAAGTGAAAATATATTCATAACTTCCCGTAAATTTAAACACTTCATAAATTAACATCCAGTATGAAAAAGATTATTTTTTTAATAGCTACGGGTATTCTGTTTTCTTGCAATACAAAGGAACCAAATACCAAAACATCGTTAGAATTCTCAAAACAAGAAAAAGTAGATGCCGGTAATATTAAAGATTTTTTTGATACGGCATTAACTGAAGGAAAATCTTATGAATGGTTACGGGATTTAACGTCAAATATTGGCGGAAGACTCTCCGGCTCACCAGAAGCTCAAATGGCAGTAGAATGGGGAGAAGCTCTAATGAAAGAAGTAGGTTTAGATTCTGTGTGGTTACAACCTGTTATGGTGCCTCATTGGGTAAGAGGTGATAAAGAAGTTGCAAATTATACTGTGAACGGACAACAAAAAAATGTTCCTATTTGTGCTTTAGGATTTTCTATTGCAACACCAAAAAATGGGGTTACTGCAGAAGTTATTGAGGTAAAAAGTCTAGAAGAAGCAGAGAAATTAGGGAATAAAATGGAAGGTAAAATTGTTTTTTTTAACCGTCCATTTGACAACACACTCATTAATACATTTAAAGCCTATGGAGGTTGTGTAGACCAGCGAGTTCAGGGTGCAGCTGTATGTGGAAAATATGGAGCAAAAGGTGTAATTGTCAGATCTATGACGAACGGTTTAGATGATTATCCTCACACAGGAACCATGTCTTACGGAAACTTGCCAAAGGAAAAACACATTCCAACTGCTGCAATTAGCTCGAGAGCTGCTAGCATTCTAAGTACTGATTTAAAAAATAACCCAGCATTAAAATTCTATTTTAAACAACATTGCGAAACCCTACCTGACGCTCCTTCTTTCAATGTCATTGGAGAAATTAAAGGATCTGAAACACCTCAAAATATTATGGTTGTTGGTGGGCATCTTGATTCTTGGGATTTAGGAGAAGGCGCTCATGACGACGGAACAGGAATTGTACAGTCATTAGAGGTTGCTCATTTGCTGAAAAAGAATAACATTAATTTAAAAAACACACTACGGGTCGTGTTTTTTATGAATGAAGAAAATGGAACTCGTGGCGCAAAAAAATATGCAGAAATATCAAAACTAAACAATGAGACTCACATTGGAGGAATAGAATCTGATGCTGGAGGTCATACCCCAAGAGGTTTTTCAATTGATGCAAATGAATCAAATACAGCCTTAGTTCAGAGTTGGAAAAAGCTTTTAGCACCTTACGGTTTACATGATCTAGACAAAGGTGGAAGTGGTGCAGACATCTCTCCCTTAAAAGGAGAATCTGTTACCCTTGCAGGATACAGACCAGATAGCCAAAGATACTTTGACTATCATCACACAAGTACAGATACTTTTGACAAAGTAAATAAACGTGAGTTAGAATTGGGAAGTGCTTCCATGACTAGTTTAATCTACTTAATGGATAAATACCTGTATAGTAGTTCTCCAATAAAACCTTGATTTAGTTAAACTATATGTTACCACTTAAAATTATTTTTGCTTGTTTTTTTATATATGCTGGCATAATGCATTTTATAAAACCCAAATTTTTTAATCATTTTATTCCTAAGGGACTCCCCAAATTAACGGTTAATTATATTGCCGGTGGTATTGAATTTTTGTTAGGGATTGGTTTATTCTTCCCTTCGGTAAGCTATCTAGCTGCAATAGGAATCTTTATTTTATTAATGCTATTCTTACCCATCCATATTTGGGATGCAACAAAAGTAAGACCCGCTATAGGATCCAAAAAATTAGCTTACATAAGAATTCCGCTTCAATTTATATTGATGTATTGTGCCTACCTAATTTACCAGAATTCATTACCAACTCTTTACTAATTAAACAATGAAAAAAGTTATTTACTCTTTTGCCGTGTTTCTATTAATAGTTTCCTGCAAACAACTAGAAGCAGATTTAATTGTGATTAATGCAAGCACATATACCGTTAATGACGCTTTTAGTAAAGCAGAGGCTTTTGCTATTAAAGATGGAAAATTTATCGGTGTTGGCTCTAACGCTGAGATTACGATTAAATACAATTCGAAAACAACTTTAGATGCTCAAGGAAAAACCATAGTTCCTGGTCTAATTGACGCGCATTGCCATTTCTACAGAATGGGATTACAGCAACAAAAAGTGTCTTTAGAGGGCACTAAAAGTTATGATGAGGTATTGGAAAGATTAGTAGCTTTTCAAAAAGAAAAAAACGTACCCTATATTACAGGTCGTGGATGGGATCAAAATGATTGGGAGGTAAAAGAATTTCCAACTAAAGAAAAATTAGATAAATTATTTCCTGAAACTCCAGTTGCCATCAGAAGAATTGATGGTCATGCACTTCTTGTAAATCAGGCTGCAATAGACCTTACAAAATTCACAAAAGATACGCCGGTTTCAGGAGGAGAAATTATTGTAAAAAATGGGAAAATGACCGGGGTATTTATTGATGCAGCAATGGATTTAATTCAAGTACCCGCTCCAAATAGACAGACCGCTATTAAAGGTTTAATTGATGCCCAAGAAATTGCATTTTCTTATGGGCTTACCACAGTTGATGATGCGGGACTAGAACAAGCTACTATCGAGCTTATAGATAGTTTACAACAAAAAGATAAATTAAAAATTCGCATGTATGCGATGGTTTCAGCTACTCAAAAAAACCTTGACTATTACCTCAATAAAGGAATTGTGAAGACCGACCGATTGCATGTTCGATCCTTTAAAATTTATGGAGACGGGGCACTTGGATCTCGAGGAGCAGCCATGAGAAAATCCTATAGTGATAGACACAACCATTTTGGTGCACTAATTTATAGCCCTGAACGTTACCGAGAAATGGCAAAACAAATAGCGGCTTCTGAATATCAAATGAATACGCATGCAATTGGAGACTCTGCCAACACATGGATTTTAAAAACTTATGAAGAGTTTTTAAAAGGAGAACAAAATAGACGCTGGAGAATTGAACATGCTCAAATCATTTCTAAAAATGATTTTTCATTATTTAAAAACGTACTTCCTTCCATACAACCAACCCATGCTACTTCAGACATGTATTGGGCTGAAGATCGAATTGGAAAAGGTCGAATGAAAGGTGCTTACGCCTACAAAGACCTTTTAAATGTCTACGGTAAAGTTGCCCTAGGTACTGATTTTCCTGTTGAACAAGTAAATCCATTTTTAACATTTTATGCAGCAGCAGTAAGAAAAGACACAAAAGGATATCCAGAGGGTGGTTTTCAAATAGAAAATGTTCTCTCCAGAGAAGAAACCCTCAAAGGAATGACCATTTGGGCTGCCTTTTCAAATTTTGAAGAAAATGAAAAAGGAAGTATTGAAGTAGGAAAATTAGCTGATTTTGTTATTTTAAATCAAGACATCATGACCATTGAAGAAAATATGATTCCCAAAACTAAAGCAACAGCTACTTATATAAGTGGTGAGAAGGTATATTAAAAATAATCAAACTATATTCGCACAAAAAGTTTAAAACAATACAGAATGAAGACCTATTTATACCTAATTGCATCAGTATTTATTTTTATCTCTTGTTCAACTAAAACTGAATCTAGTTTTGAGCCAGAAACCGAAGCAGATATCATACAATATATAGAAGACAATAACCTAAACGCTATACGAAGTAATTCAGGACTATATTATGTTATAAATAATGAAGGATCGGGTACAAGACCCACCAGTACCTCAAATGTTACTGTAGATTATAAAGGGTATTTTTTAGATGGAGTTGTTTTTGATGAAAGCAGTTCTAGTGGAATTTCCTTTGGATTAAATCAAGTGATAGAGGGTTGGACAGAAGGGATTACGTATTTTAGAGAAGGAGGAAATGGAATCCTATTAGTACCTTATCAATTAGGATATGGAGAATCTGGAAGAGGGTCTATCCCTGGAGGCTCTGTACTGATTTTTGACATCCGATTACTCAGTGTAAACTAATAAATTTAGTTTTTAATCTAGTAATCAGATTTTATAGTTTTTATAAATCCATCAATATTTTCTGTGCCATTTTCCCCTAAATAGTTGATAAAAGCAGAACCTATTATAGCTCCATTACTATATTCACAAGCTTTAGAAAAAGTTTGATGATCAGAAATTCCAAAACCAATAATCAGTTTACTTTTTAATTTCAAAGAATTTACTCTATTGAAATAGTCTATTTGTTCTTGTGAAATTTCGCCTTTTGCTCCTGTGATGGCACTTGAAGCCACCATATAAATAAAGCTTTTCGTGTAGGAGTCTATTTTAAGAATTCGCTCTACGGTAGTTTGTGGTGTAATCAAAAACACGTTGTTAATTCCGTAAGAATCGAATAATGATTTGTAATGATTTTCATATTCAACCATGGGTAAATCTGGTAAAATCAGTGTATCAATTCCACAATCAATTACTTTTTGACAAAATTTTTCTTCACCATATTTTAATAATTGGTTCAGATAGCCCATCAAAACTAATGGGGTTTTATTGGTTGTTTTAAGCTGAACTAATTGTTCAAAAACAATATCCAAATTGATTCCGTTTTGTAACGCTTTCTGACTACTTTCCTGAATGGTAGGGCCGTCTGCTAAAGGGTCAGAGTACGGAAGGCCCACCTCGATAAAATCTACCTTAGATTTGCTTAATTCTTGGATTACTTTGGCGGTATCATTTAAACCAGGGTAACCTGCAGTAAAGTATATTGATAAATTATCTTTTGATTTATTTTGTAATAAATTGTAAATTGAATTCACGGTAATTATTTTTCTAATTTATGATTAGAGATGGTATCTGCTATATAATCCCACAAAGAGATCCTTACCTCTAAAGAGGCTTTTGCTGTTGCTAAAACTTCACTCCATTTCTGTTGATCGTCTCCACACAATTCAACGATCATTTCCAAAGAAAGAGGACCATGAGAATCTCCATCCAATTCTACATGCCTATTTAAATAGTATAAAAAATCTTTAAATGACGCTTGTTCATGGGTTTGTTGAATAATCTCTATAAACATGTCTGGAATTAAATCTTCTCTACCGAAAGTAAAAGCTGATGCAATCTTGTGTGCATCATTGCTGTAAATGGTGTCAAAAGTAACCTTTACAAAACTTTTAACAGCATCCGGAACCTCAGCAAAATCTAAGGCTTCGCTTACGGGCATGTTTTGAGTTATTTTACTCATAAAAATTTCAATTTTTTGTGTATCTGAACCCATACGACCCATGGCATCTAAATACATTTCAAAATGGCTTTTACTTTCTCCAGAAAGATCTACATCGCTTTCTTCAGCTAGAGCAATTTCATTAATAAACTGAGTAAGCTTTCCCTTTTTTCTCGGAACCCATGGAATTGAAACGCATGTAAGTTCTATTTGTAAGGCCTTTAACAACGACATAAAATCCCAAACTGCAAAAACATGATCTTGTGTAAAAATCTTGATATCCTCTATCGTTTCTAATTGTTCGTAAAGTCTATGTGATTTTAATTCTTGACGTAAACTTTCAATTTCTTTTTGAATGTGTTCTATATTCATTAGTCTAGGTGTTTAATAAATGTTTCTAAATCTTTGTCTCCCCTTCCTGAGAGGTTGATAACGATCACTTGGTCTTTTTTAATATTCAGTTTTGGCAAAACTGCTAGCGCATGTGCAGTTTCTAAAGCAGGTATAATGCCTTCAATTTTTGTTAATTCATATGCAGCAGTAAGGGCTTCTTGATCTGTTGCATTCATAAATATAGCTCTATTAGTCTCATACAAAAAAGCATGCAGAGGGCCAACGCCAGGGTAATCTAAGCCTGCAGAAATAGAATAAGGTTCCATAATTTGACCAAAATCATCTTGCATTAATATTGTTTTACTTCCATGAATAATACCCACCTCGCCTAATTGAGAAGTTGCAGCACTTTCTCCAGAATTTACCCCTAAGCCAGCAGCTTCAACAGCAATTAGTTCTACATTTTCATCATCCATAAAATGATAAAATGCGCCAGCAGCATTACTCCCTCCCCCCACACAGGCAATAATAGTATCTGGGGATGTTTTTCCTGTTTTCTCTTTTAATTGCCATTGAATCTCTTCAGAAATTACAGCTTGCAAACGCGCTACCATGTCTGGGTGTGGATGAGGTCCAACAACCGAACCAATCATGTAAAAAGTTTCTGGATGTTGAATCCAATAACGAATAGCTTCATTGGTAGCATCTTTAAGAGTTTTACTTCCACTTGTTGCGGGCACAACTTTTGCGCCTAACATCTTCATACGAGCTACATTTGGAGCTTGTCTTACAATGTCTTTCTCTCCCATAAAAACAGTGCAATCTAGCCCCATTAACGCACATACTGTTGCAGTGGCTACTCCGTGCTGTCCAGCTCCTGTTTCGGCTATGATCTTAGTCTTTCCAAGTTTTTTTGCAATTAAAACTTGACCAATAGTATTGTTTATTTTGTGAGCTCCCGTATGATTTAAATCTTCTCTTTTTAAGTAAATATGACCGCCATATTTTTCAGATAGACGTTTGGCAAGATATAGTGGGCTAGGTCGCCCAACATAATCTTTTAACAAGCTTTTGTATTCTTGTTGAAATTCCTCAGATTCAATAATTTGAATGTAATTATCTTCTAATTCTTTTACATTTGGAAACAATAATTCTGGAACAAAGGCACCTCCAAATTGCCCAAAATAACCGTTCTTGTCTGGATGAAATTTTGATTTCATATTATAACTGATGCTTAAAATTTATCACTTTTATACTATTCTTTAGCCCAGGTTTGTCCTCAAATTTGCTGTTGATGTCAACAGCATAAATTGGTAAACCCTTTTTTTCTATTTCTTTTACCGATTCTGCATCATTGGGTCCAATTCCTCCACTTAAAAAAAAGGGTTTTGAAAAAGGATACGCTTTTAAAACAGACCAATCAAATTGTATGCCATTACCGCCTCGTTCTTTTCCTTTCGTGTCAAAAAGAAAATAATCTATTTCCTTTTCAAAAGGGATTAACGCTTCAAAATTAGCAGTTTCTTCTATACTAACTACTTTAATAAGTTCCACTTTATTTGAAATGTGAGACTTGAGTTCTTGAATATAAGCAACAGATTCGTCTCCGTGTAGTTGAAGAGCCTGAAGTTGATGCTGTTTCTGTAAAGAAATAACAACAGCCAGTTCCTCATTTACAAAAACACCAGTTTTTTTAATATGCTCTGGTAACTCAGGAAGTTTTCCAATAAAGTTTCTTTTAGAATGCGCATAAAAAATAAAACCTAAATAATCAGGACTCAAATCTGCAATAGATTTGATATTCTCTATATATTTCATTCCACAAACTTTTAGTTTCATGTCCTACCTAATTTGATTTATAAACATCTCGCATGCTTCTCCTGGGTTCTCTGTTTTCATGAAGTTTTCTCCTATCAAAAACCCATTAAATCCATATTCTTTAAGCCCTGTAATAATTCTTGGATCGCTTAAACCACTTTCAGAAATTTTGAGACAATCCTCTGGGATTTGATTGGCAAGATTCACAGAATTCTCAAGATCTACATCAAATGTTTTTAAATTTCTATTGTTAATACCAATAATTTTCTTGTGAAGATCTATCTTATCAAGATCTTCTTGGGTATGCACCTCGTACAACACTTCCATCCCTAAATCTTCGGCTAATTTTCCATAATTCTTGAGCTCTTCTTTTGTTAAACAGGCAGCTATCAATAAAATAACATCAGCACCTATGGCTTTAGCCTCAACAATTTGAAACCCATCAACTATAAAATCTTTTCGTAAGATTGGTTTAATGGAATTTATAGTTCTTGCTTGCATAAGGTCTACCATAGTACCTCCAAAAAACGAGGTGTCTGTTAAAATAGATTGTGCAGCTACATTCGCATCTAAATACCCATTAGTAACTTCTTCTATGGTGGCTTTATCATTAATCACTCCTTTAGAGGGTGACTGTCTTTTAAACTCAGCTATAATTCCAGTTGAATTCACCTCTAATAATGATTTTTTCAATGAGATTGGAGTTCTTTTAAATAAAGGACTTCCCACTAATTTTTTTAAGGGTACGTCTGCCTTTATTTTACTTACTTCCTTCTTCTTGAAAGCAATTATTTTATCTAGTATCGTCATTTTAACAATTTGTAATTAGTTGTTGTAAGCATTGGGCCGCTTTTTTTCCAAATAATGAATCTTTGGCAAGACTAAAAGCTTCGTCAAAAGTTCTGTTCGTATCTATTATTTTTAGTGCAAAAGCTGCATTGGTTAACACCACATTATTCTGCGCTTTTGTTCCTTTTCCTTCAATGATATTTTTAAATATTTTTGCAGCATTAGTCACAGAATTCCCTCCATAAATATCAGTTTGTAAAATTCTTTTTTGACCTATATCTTCAGGATAAATAAGTTCTTCTCCAGACTTAGTAAATAACTTAAACTCACTAGTAAGAGAAATTTCGTCATACCCGTCTAAAGCATGAATAATTCCATAATTACTCTTTTCATCCTGTAAAATATAATGGTATAATCTTGCAATTTCAAGGTTAAAAGTTCCCAACATTAAATTTTGAGGGGAGCTTGGATTTACAAGAGGGCCCAACATATTGAAAAATGTTTTTAAAGCCAAGGCTTTTCTTGTAGGCCCAACAGCTTTCATTGCTGGGTGGAATTTTGGAGCATGTAAAAAGCAAATATTTGCTTTTTCTAAATGACTTCTTAAAATAGATTCATCGTTTGTAAACTCATAGCCAAAACTTTGTAACATGTCAGAAGATCCTGATTTAGAGGATACACTATAGTTTCCATGTTTGGCAACTTTCTGACCTGTTCCTGCTACAATAAAAGAGGTTAATGTAGAAATATTAAAGGTGTCTTTTCCATCTCCTCCAGTACCAACAATATCTATGGTATTGTACTCTGATAAATCTACTTTTATAGCCAATTCTAACAAAGCTTCTCTAAAGCCGGAAAGTTCATCAACAGTAATTGGGCGCATCATAAAAACTGTCATAAAAGAGGCTAAATGTGCTTCATTATACCGAGACGCAGCAATTTCTAACAAAATCTTTTTTGCTTGAGATTTTGATAATTTTTTATGTTGATATAAATCGTTTAATATATTTTTCATTTCTGCTGAATTTTCTTTCAGTCGTTGTTAGGTATTCTATCTGTTGTTTGCTTCTATAAAATTTTTGACAATTTGCTCTCCTACCGCTGTTAAAATTGACTCTGGATGAAATTGCACCGCACTGATTGGAAAATGGCGATGACGAATTGCCATAATTCCACCATCTTCGTCTTCAGCTGTAATTTCTAAATTCTCCGGAAAATTTTCATTGGATGCTATCCAAGAATGATATCTCGCTGCTTGAAATTCTTTTTGTATGCCATTAAAAATAACAGCATCGGACTTTGTTACTTTCATGCTAGTAGCGACACCATGAAATACTTGATCCATATTAATGATAGCCCCACCAAAAACCTCAACAATTGCTTGCAATCCTAAACAGACACCAAAAATTGGTTTTTTACCCGCATACCTGCGAATAATTTCCTTAAGAATTCCTGCTTCATTCGGAATTCCCGGACCAGGAGATAACATAATCATGTCATAGTTGTTGATGTCTTCTAGTGTAATTTCATCGTTTCGAAAAACTGTAGGAAGTTGATTGGTTATCTTTTCTACCATGTGAACTAGGTTGTAAGTAAACGAATCGTAATTGTCTATGATTAGTATTTTCATCTTAAATATTTTCAGCTAAAAGCAATGCTTTTTTTAATGCTGCTAGTTTATTAGTAACTTCTTGTAATTCTTTTTCTTCACTTGAGCGGATCACAATTCCTGCACCTGCCTGATAATACAATGTGTTTTTCTTACTTACAAAAGAACGGATGGCTATGGCTAAATTTATGGAACCATCTAGGCCAATAATTCCAACAGCTCCTCCATAAAATCCTCGAGATTGATTCTCATATTCATCAATTAATTCCATGGCTTTATATTTTGGCGCACCACTAAGCGTTCCTGCAGGAAAAGTATCTCCTACTATGGTCATAGGATTTCCTTTAATTTCACCCTGAACAGTAGACACCAAATGAATTACGTGACTAAAAAGCTGCACTTCTTTAAAGACTTCTACTTTTACGTTTGAAGCGTGCTTACTTAAATCATTTCTGGCTAAATCTACAAGCATTACATGCTCTGCTGTTTCTTTCTCATCTTCTGATAATAATTTCCCAAGCTTGATGTCTTGTGCAATATCTCCAGTTCTTCTAAAGGTTCCAGCAATAGGATTAATGGTTGCTTTTCCTTCATTAATTTTAATTTGAGCTTCTGGTGAAGAACCCATCAATTTAAAACTTCCATAATCAAAATAAAATAAATATGGGGATGGGTTTATGGAACGTAAGGCTCTGTAGACATTAAATTCATCTCCTTTGAATTTTTGTTGAAACTGGCGAGACAATACCAATTGAAAAACATCTCCTCTTTTACAATGTGACTTCGCTTTGGTAACATAAGCTTTAAAATCATCATCTGAACAGTTAGAAGATTCTTCTCCAACTATTTCGAAAGACTGGGTATTAAATCCTTGGGCGTCTATAATAGTTTCTATTTCAGAAATTCTTGTTGTTGTGCCCTCCTCTACGTTTTCAATAAGGGTCATCTCATCATTAAAATGATTGATTGCAATTATAAAACGATAAAAACCATATTGCATAAATGGTATTGAAGAATCAGCTTGTTTGGTCTTAAATTTAATTTTCTCAAAATATTGTACACTATCATAAGTTGTGTAGCCGTACAATCCATTGAATGATTTCAGAGCATTGTCACATTCTAAGTTAATACTTGAACTAAATTGAGAAAATAATGTATAAAAATTGTCCTGAATTTCCTCTTTAAAAATTGTAGCCCCTTTTTGTTTTATAGAAAATTGATGATTTTCTATTTTCATCGAAACTACAGGCTCAATACAAATGAAAGAAAAACTCTCCTCCTTGCTATGATAATCTGAACTTTCTAACAACAAGGTGTTGGCATATAAATCTCTAAACCTGATATACAACCCAACGGGTGTAACGGTGTCTGAAATTCTAGTAGAACTTATGGTTTTAAATGTTGTTTTTTTCACTTTTACTAAATTTATATCAAAATCTAATTCATTGTTCTTTTACCTTATTGTTGTTCATTGTTAGAACAAAAAAAAGCTTATCGTGAGATAAGCCTTTTTAGTATATGTTATATACACGATTGGGGTCTCACTTTTCAGTTAAAGAAATTCCACCACCATGTATTTTGTTGTCTTTGCATAATACCACAAATTTAAACCCTCATTTTTAAAATGACAAGTTTTCTAGCTTCTTTTTTAAAAAGCATTTACAATCTGTAAGATTAGGGAGCATAAATATTTAATTATGTTTCATATTTATATCCTTTGACAAAAAAAAATGATAATTGATAACTGAAATATAAATTTTAATTTATTTAAATAACTTAAAGTAAGTTATTTGTAAAGTAATTGAAACGTTATATAAAATTTAATTGAAATAAAAACAAAAAAATATGTGTGGAATTGTATGTGCATTTGATTTAAAAGAAAGTTCAGGGAAATTAAGAACACAAATTCTAGAAATGTCTAAATCTATAAGACACAGGGGGCCAGACTGGAGCGGTATCTATAGTAATGAAAAAGCTATTTTAGCTCATGAAAGGTTAGCTATTGTAGATCCTGCATCCGGTAAACAACCCCTGTTTAGTTTGGATAAAAGCCTTGTTCTTGCAGCAAATGGTGAGATCTACAACCACCAAGAACTGAGAGCACAATTTGAAACTTCGTATACATTTCAAACACAATCAGACTGTGAAATAATATTGGCGCTATATCAAGAAAAAGGAAGTGCTTTTCTTGATGATTTGAATGGAATTTTTGGATTTGCAATCTATGATTCAAACAAAGATGAATATTTTGTTGCCAGAGATCATATGGGTATTATTCCATTATATATTGGATGGGATAAAAATGGTACTTTTTATGTAGCATCAGAATTAAAAGCTTTAGAAGGAGTCTGTAATAAAATAGAAGTATTTCCTCCGGGCCATTTTATGTCGAGTAAAGATGGAAAACTTACAAAATGGTATCAAAGAGATTGGATGGATTTTGAAGCTGTAAAAGAAAACCGCACATCTATAGATGAATTAAAAGACGCACTTGAAGCTGCTGTTCATAGACAATTAATGTCTGATGTTCCATATGGTGTTTTACTTTCTGGAGGTTTAGACTCATCCATTACCTCTGCTGTAGCAAAAAAATATGCACAAAAAAGAATTGAATCTGGAGATACTCAAGAAGCTTGGTGGCCACAGCTACATTCTTTTTCAATAGGGCTAGAAGGATCACCAGATTTGGCTGCTGCTCAAATCGTGTCAGACCATATTGGCACTATTCATCATGAAGTAACCTTTACCATCCAGGAAGGGCTAGATGCAATTCGTGATGTTATTTATCATTTAGAAACTTATGACATTACCACTATTAGAGCTTCGACTCCGATGTATTTATTAGCAAGAGTTATTAAATCTATGGGGATAAAAATGGTGTTATCTGGAGAAGGGGCTGATGAAATTTTTGGAGGCTATTTATATTTTCACAAAGCTCCAAATGCTGAAGAATTACACAAAGAAACTGTACGAAAGCTCGATAAATTATATCAATATGATTGTCTTCGCGCCAACAAAAGTTTAGCTGCCTGGGGTATAGAAGGTCGTGTACCGTTCCTAGACAAAGAATTTATGGATGTTGCCATGAGAATTAACCCACAAGATAAAATGATTAATGGAGAGCGTATGGAAAAATGGGTATTGCGTAAAGCTTTTGAAGAATACCTTCCAGAATCTGTTGCTTGGAGACAAAAAGAACAATTTTCAGATGGAGTTGGCTACAGTTGGATAGATACGCTAAAAACATTAGTGGACACCTCCGTGTCTGATGAACTAATGCAACAAGCAAAACATCGTTTCCCTGTTCAAACTCCAAGAACAAAAGAAGAGTTTTATTACCGAACTATTTTTGAAGAACATTTTCCATCGGAAACTGCGGCTTTAACGGTGCCATCTGTTCCTTCTATTGCTTGCAGTACTCCAACTGCTTTAGCTTGGGACAAAAGCTTCCAAAATATGAACGAACCAAGTGGAAGAGCTATAAAAACTGTTCATGAAGATGCTTATTAAGGATAATTAAAAGAACGAATTCATCAAATAATTTTCAATTTTTGTTAATCTAGGGTTTACGAACTTAAGTTGGTAAACCCTGGATGCAAATACGTCATAAGATTAGCGTATACTCTAAAAAAATTAGATTCATATTTTCTGTTTTAAGCTATTAATTTATTTTTTAAAAAAAGTGACTTATCCTTTCTTTTTAAAGTTGTGTTTTAAGGTAATTTAGAGCTGATTTAAGCCATTATTTAGTAATTAACAAATGTTGATAAAACTGAGTGATAATAACGAATTGACTCGCTAAAAATTCTGTTTTTTTGTAAATTTGGGAATTGAGAATTTTATTGTTTTTATAACTATTCTTAAGGTTTAAAATATTTACATTATGAGCGAAGAAAATAAAAAAAATTATGATGCTTCTAGTATTCAGGCACTAGAAGGAATGGAGCATGTAAGAATGCGTCCTTCCATGTATATTGGAGATGTTGGAGTGAGAGGGCTTCATCATTTAGTATACGAGGTAGTAGACAATTCAATTGATGAAGCTATGGGTGGTTACTGTGACACCATCGATGTAGTTATAAATGAAGATAATTCAATTACCACCAAAGATAATGGTCGTGGAATACCGGTAGGAATTCACAAAAAAGAAGGGGTTTCTGCACTTCAAGTTGTAATGACAAAGATTGGAGCGGGGGGTAAATTTGATAAAGATTCTTATAAAGTATCTGGAGGGCTTCACGGGGTTGGAGTTTCTTGTGTAAATGCATTGTCTGAGCATTTAACAGCAACAGTTCATAAAGAAGGTAAAGTTTGGCAACAAGAATACTCTAAAGGAAAAAGTTTATACCCTGTAAAAACCATTGGTGAAACAGATTTCACTGGAACAATTGTTACCTTTTTACCTGACACTTCAATTTTTACACAAACTATTGAATACAATTATGAAACTTTAGCAACACGTCTTCGTGAACTTTCTTATTTAAATAAAGGAATTACAATTACGTTAACTGATCATAGAAGAAAAGACGATGAAGGTAATTTTATTAATGAAACTTTTTTCAGTGATGAAGGACTCCCTGAGTTTATTAGATATCTAGATAGTACACGCGAGCAGTTAACATCTGGAGTCATTTCTATGGAAGGAGAAAAAAATGGTATTCCAGTTGAAGTTGCTATGGTGTATAATACCTCATATGCTGAAAATCTTCATTCTTATGTAAATAATATAAATACGCACGAAGGGGGAACACACCTATCTGGTTTTAGAAGAGGATTAACAGGTACTTTAAAAAAATATGCAGATAATTCAGGTCTACTAAAGAATGTGAAGTTTGAAATTTCTGGAGATGACTTTAGAGAAGGCCTAACTGCCATTGTCTCTGTTAAAGTTTCTGAACCTCAATTTGAAGGGCAAACAAAAACAAAGCTTGGAAATAGAGAAGTAACTTCAGCGGTTTCTCAAGCGGTTTCTGAAATGCTTACAGATTATCTTGAAGAAAACCCAAATGATGCAAAAACAATTGTTCAAAAAGTTATTCTAGCAGCTACTGCGAGACATGCTGCAAGAAAAGCACGTGAAATGGTTCAGCGTAAAACAGTAATGAGTATTGGTGGTTTACCTGGTAAATTATCTGACTGTTCTGAAACCGATCCAGCACAATGTGAAATATTTTTAGTTGAGGGAGATTCTGCAGGGGGTACAGCTAAACAAGGACGTGATAGAAACTTTCAAGCAATTTTACCATTAAGAGGAAAAATCTTAAATGTTGAAAAAGCAATGCAACACAAAGTTTTTGAAAATGAAGAAATAAAAAATATGTTTACTGCTCTTGGGGTAAGTATTGGTACAGAAGAAGATCCTCGAGCTTTAAACTTATCAAAATTGAGATATCATAAAGTTGTGATTATGTGTGATGCCGATGTAGATGGGTCTCACATTGCAACCTTAATACTAACTTTCTTCTTTAGATATATGAGAGAAATGGTAGAGCAAGGGTACATATACATCGCTACTCCTCCTTTATACCTTGTGAAAAAAGGTCAAAAAAGGGAATATGCATGGGATGACAATCAACGAGATTTAATAGCTACAAAAATGGGAGGGTCTGTTAATATTCAGCGCTACAAAGGTCTTGGAGAAATGAATGCTGAACAATTATGGGATACTACCATGAATCCAGAGTTTAGAACCTTACGACAAGTAACTATTGACAGTTTATCCGAAGCTGACAGAGTATTCTCGATGCTAATGGGTGACGAAGTTCCGCCAAGAAGAGACTTTATAGAGAGAAATGCGAAGTATGCAAATATAGATGCATAAACTCTCAAACGAGAACACATAAAAATTCGATTATAAATATTTTTTTAAATTATAAAACAAAAGAACATGAAAATTACAGTTGTAGGAGCAGGTGCTGTTGGAGCTAGCTGTGCAGAATATATTGCCATTAAAGACTTTGCTTCTGAAGTTGTATTATTAGATATTAAAGAAGGCTATGCTGAGGGAAAAGCAATGGACTTGATGCAAACCGCTTCTTTAAATAGTTTTGATACAAAAATAACAGGAACAACCAACGATTATTCAAAAACTGCTAATTCAGATATTTGTGTAATTACATCAGGTATTCCAAGAAAACCAGGAATGACAAGAGAGGAATTAATTGGCATCAATGCTGGTATTGTAAAAACAGTTTCTTCTAACTTAATCAAGCATTCTGAAAACACAATTATCATTGTAGTCTCTAACCCAATGGATACCATGACGTACTTAGTACACAAAACCACTGGAATTCCAAAAAATAGAATTATTGGAATGGGTGGAGCACTCGATTCTGCGCGATTTAAATACAGATTAGCAGAAGCTTTAGAGGCTCCAATTTCTGATGTTGACGGAATGGTTATTGGGGGGCATTCTGATAAAGGAATGGTGCCATTAACGAGATTAGCCACGCGTAATTCTGTACCAGTTTCAGAATTTATTTCAGAGGAACGATTAGAGCAAGTACTTCAGGACACCAAAGTTGGAGGCGCTACGCTAACAGGCTTACTAGGAACTTCTGCTTGGTATGCACCTGGCGCTGCTGTTAGTGGATTGGTTCAAGCAATTGCTTGTGATCAACGAAAAATATTTCCATGTTCTACACTATTAGATGGAGAATATGGTTTACATGATTTATGTATTGGAGTTCCTGTTGTATTAGGAAAAAATGGAATTGAAAAAATTGTTGATATCAAATTAAGTGATGCTGAAAAAGCACATTTAAAAGAATCTGCAGAAGGTGTTACTAAAACCAATGGATTATTAGCATTATAAACACCCATACTCTTAAATAAAAAACCAGCCTTTTGGGCTGGTTTTTTTATTCCTAATAAATAGACTTTTAATCTTAAGACAATCCAGATATTACACCATTTTTGTTTATTGTCATACCTTCTGACGCTGGAACTGGAGGCAAACCGGGCATGCGCATCATTTTTCCTAAAATTGGAATAATAAATTGGGCACCAGCAGCGATTTCAATTTCTCGAACAGTAACCGTAAAACCTTCAGGTCTTCCTATCAATTGTTCATTATCTGAAAAAGATTTTTGTGTTTTTGCCATACAAATAGCAAAATCATTAAATCCTAATCTGTTAATTCTCCTCAAATTTAGCTGTGCTTTTTTACTGTATTCCACTTTAGCGGCTCCGTAGATTTCTTTAGCAATTACTTCAATTTTTTCTGTTACAGGACTTTTCCAGTCATACAATGGTTTGTATTGCGTTGCTTTATTTTCTATGACAGCAACTACAGCTTTTGCCAATTCTTTGGTACCTTCTCCTCCTTTTGCCCATCCCTCAGATAAAACTGCATGAACACCTAAACTTTGACATTTTTCAATGACAAAAGCAACCTCCTCTGCAGTATCAGAAACGAATGAATTAACAGCTACCACAGGTTCTATATTATATTTTCTAATATTTTCTATATGCTTCTCTAGATTTTTGAAACCTGATGTTACCGCCGCTAAGTTTTGCACATTATAATCTTCTTTTTTTACACCTCCATGATGACGTAATGCTCTAATCGTGGCAACTAAAACCACACATTTTGGATTTAAATTTGCAAAAGCAGACTTAATATTCAAGAACTTTTCTGCACCTAAATCTGCACCAAAACCAGCTTCGGTAACCACGTAATTAGACAAAGACAAGCCCATTTTAGTTGCAATAATTGTATTTGTTCCTTGTGCTATATTTGCAAAGGGACCACCGTGAATGATCGCTGGATTTTCTTCTAGAGTCTGAACTAAATTTGGCTTTATAGCATCTTTTAATAAAATTGCCATGGCATTTTCTGCCTTTAGATCTCTCGCAAACACAGGTTTTTTATCATAAGTAAATCCTATAAAAATATCACCTAAACGTTGCTTTAAATTGTCAAAATCTGTTGCCATACAAAGAATTGCCATCACCTCTGAAGCTGGCGTGATATTAAACCCATCTTGTCTTGGCACTCCATTTGCTGTTCCTCCTAAACCAATAGTAATATCTCTTAACGCTCTATCGTTCATGTCTATTACTCTTTTCCAAAGTATAGTTCTAGGGTCTATGTTTAAGTTTGAAACTTTATTTTGAATATTATTATCAATTAATGCAGACAATAAATTATTTGCTTTTTCAATTGCATTAAAATCTCCTGTGAAATGTAAATTAATATCTTCCATAGGCACAACCTGAGAATACCCACCTCCTGCAGCACCTCCTTTAATGCCAAAAACAGGCCCTAAAGAGGGTTCCCTTAACACAACTGTAGCTTGTTTTCCAATCTTATTCAAGCCTTCTGAAAGACCAATCGAAATCGTTGTTTTCCCCTCACCTGCGGGTGTTGGGGTTAAAGCTGTTACCAAGATTAAGTTATTCTCTGCTGCTTTAGCCTCATCTATAAGGTGTAATGGTAATTTTGCTTTATACTTTCCGTACATCTCAATGTCATCCTCTTTTACCCCTATTTTTTTTGCAATAGTAGTAATATGCACTAACTTCTTAGCCTGTGCAATTTCGATATCAGATAGATGGCTCATAGTTTGAGTTTTATTTTGTTGATAGTTGTTTATCACTCTTAAAATGCGGGTAAATATACATAATTTCATTAGGCTAATCTTATTGTAAATACTATATTTGCACGTTTTAAAAAGAAGTCGACTAAAATTAAACGAAGATGCAAAACAAAGGACTTATAAGATTATTTGCAATCCTTTTCGGATTGGTAAGTTTATACCAACTTTCTTTTTCATTCTTTACCTCTAAGGTAGAAAATGAAGCCAAAGAATATGCAAAATCTAGAGGTAATCTAGATAACGGAAGAGAATTAGCAAGTTTAGAGAAAAAATACCTTGATAGTGTAAACAATCTTGAGGTTATAAATTTGGGAATCTCTCAATTTACCTACAATGATATCAAAGACAAAGAAATGAATCTTGGTCTAGATTTAAAAGGTGGGATCAATGCAATTTTACAAGTCTCTGTAAAAGAAGTATTAATTTCTTTATCTAATGATTCAAAAAGTTTAGTTTTTAGAAAAGCTTTAAAAGCAGCAGATGAAGCGCAAAAGAATAATACTGATAATTATTTAGATTTATTTTTCAATGAATTTGAAATCGCTGCAGGAACAAGTGGAATAAAACTTAGTGACCCTGAAATTTTTGGAACAAAGGCACTTCGTGAAAAGATAAACTTCAACAAAACAAACGAAGAAGTTCGAGAAGAATTACAATTGGAGATTAATAGCTCTATTAATACTGCTTTTGAAGTTTTAAGAAGTAGAATTGATAAATTTGGGGTAACACAACCAAACATACAACGTATTGGTAATTCTGGAAGAATTCAAATTGAATTGCCTGGAGCAAAAGACATAGACAGAGTTACAAAGTTAGTAACAAGTAAAGCAGAATTACAATTTTGGGAAGTATTCTCTAATGCTGAAGTTCAAAACTATTTGTTTTCAGCAAACGCTGTTGTGGCTGAAATGCTGAAAGAAGACAAAGCAGAAGAAAATGACGAAGCTGAGAAAACTGATGAGGCAAATGACATTCAAAGTATTTTAAATGAAGTGCAAGATTCAACTGAGGTTCAAGATAAATCACTATTTACCTACTTGACTGTAAATTTTGCACAATCTGAGTCACAAATGAGTTCGCTAGTTGCCCAAGCAAAAGTTGGTGACACAGCCATGGTTAATAAACTATTATCTGATCGAAAGGTGATTAGTTTACGAACTAATGACATCAAAAATGTGAAATTCTTGTGGGATTACAAGGCCAATACCACACCTGATGGTTCTGAGGTAATAGGCTTATATGCTATAAAATCTAACAGGAATGATGTTGCTCCTATTCAAGGCGATGTAATCACAGATGCTGCTCAAGTTTTTGATCAATTAAATAACCCACAAGTAAGCATGGCTATGAACGGAAGAGGTTCTAAGCTATGGGAAAAACTAACTGGCGATAATGTTGGTGGTTTTGTTGCTGTAGTTTTAGATGACTACGTATACACTGCACCTACAGTAAATCAAGCCATTGTTGGAGGAAGAACTGAAATTTCTGGTGGTAGTATGACCATTGAAGAAGCACAAGATATTGCAACTGTATTAAAAGCAGGTAAATTACCAGCAGCTGCAAGAATTATTCAAGCAGAAGTTGTAGGACCCTCCTTAGGGCAAGAATCTATAGACCAATCTACACAATCATTTATGTTGGCTATTCTACTAGTATTGGCTTGGATGATTATATATTACGGTAGAGCAGGTGTCTATGCAAACATTGCCTTGCTAGTAAATATTTTATTCCTTTTTGGAATTCTAGCCTCATTTAATGCAGTATTAACATTACCTGGTATTGCTGGTATTATCTTAACTATTGGTATGTCTGTAGATGCCAACGTAATTATCTTTGAAAGAATTAAAGAAGGAATCTTTAAAAAGAAAGGCTTAAAACAATCTGTTCAAGAAGGATTTAGTGTAAAAGGAGCCCTATCTGCAATTATAGATGCTAACATCACGAGTTTATTAACAGGTGTGATACTGTATGTTTTTGGAACAGGTCCTATTAAAGGATTTGCGTTAACCCTAATCATTGGTATTTTAACCTCTTTATTTACCGCGGTATTTATTACAAGACTTCTTATAGATGGTGCTACAGATAAAGGAAAGAACTTAACGTTTAACACCTCATTATCTAAGGGGTGGTTTCAAAATATTAACATTCAATTTTTACGTAAACGCAAAATTGCTTACGTAATTTCAGGAGCTATTATCTTAGGAGGTATTGCCTCTATTGCAAGTATTGGTTTAAAGCAGGGGGTAGATTTTAAAGGAGGTCGTTCTTATGTTGTTCGATTTGACAATACAGTAAATGCTTCAGAAGTATCTGAATCTTTAAAAGAAGTTTTTGAAACGGCTCCAGAAGTAAAAACGTACGGATCTGACTCTCAATTGAAAATAACAACTGTTTATAAAATTGAAGAAGAAGGAAATGATGTTGACGAAGAAGTACAAACTGCATTATTCACAGGATTAAAAAATTACTTATCTGAGGAAACTACTTATGAAAGTTTTAAACCTGGTTTTCAAAAAGAAGGAGAAAGTACTAATAGTATTATGAGCTATATCAAAGTAGAACCTACCATTGCAGATGACATTAAAACATCAGCAGTATATGCAGTATTTGGTTCTCTACTGGTTGTTTTCTTATACATCTTATTACGATTTAGAAAAATATCGTTTAGTTTAGGTGCTGTAATTGCAGTATTTCACGATGTACTTATAGTATTAGGAATCTTTTCAATACTCTATAAATTTATGCCATTTGATATGGAAATAGGCCAATCGTTTATTGCTGCTATTTTAACAGTGGTAGGGTATTCATTGAATGATACCGTGGTTATTTTTGATAGAATTAGAGAGTTTGCTGGAATTCATACTAAATGGGCTTACAGCGAAGTTGTAGATAAAGCATTAAGTAGTACATTAGGAAGAACAATTAATACCTCATTAACAACTTTGTTGGTAATGTTAGCCATCTTTACATTTGGTGGAGATTCTATTAGAGGATTTATGTTTGCTTTAATTATTGGTGTTGTAGTAGGAACCTACTCTTCATTATTTGTAGCAACTCCTGTAATGTATGATACTTCTAAAAGAAAAGAAGCAAGTAAGAAATAATTTCAAAAAAATATGATGAAACCGTTTTGTTCCTACTGATTTTTCTCAGTACATCAAAACGGTTTTCTCTTTTTAATATCAGCATAGTATCTTTACAAGATGAGCATTATTAAACTACATGATTTAAATTTTACTCCGTTTATCTCAGAAAAAGAACTCTCTGAGATAGTAAGTTCTTTAGTAAAGAAAGTAAGTATGGATTTAGACCCCAATGAAATTCCAATATTTATTGGGATTTTAAACGGATCTTTTCTTTTTGCTGCAGATTTCATTAGAAAATATACCCACAACTGTGAAGTCTCATTTGTGAAGTTAAGTTCTTATCAAGGAACCTCATCTACTGATGTAGTTCATGAATTAATAGGGATAAATGAAGATATCACAGGAAGAACAATTGTAATTTTAGAAGACATTATAGACACAGGGACTACGCTTCATAAAATTTATGATAGTTTTAAAAACAAAAATATAAAACAATTAAAAATTGCTACCCTATTTTTTAAACCAGATGTCTACAGAAAAGAGTTACCTATAAACTATATCGGTAAAAATATTGAAGACAAATTCATTGTAGGCTATGGATTAGACTATAATGGCCTGGGAAGAAATCTACCAGCAGTTTACCAATTAACAACAGAAACAAACTAAATGAAAAATATTGTATTATTTGGACCTCCAGGTGCAGGAAAAGGGACCCAAGCAGAACTCTTAAAAGGGAAATATAATTTAGTGCATATTTCAACTGGTGATGTTTTTAGATTTAATATTAAGAACGAAACTGAACTGGGAGTTCTTGCCAAAACCTATATGGACAAAGGTGATTTAGTACCCGATGAAGTAACCATTAATATGCTAGAAGCTGAGGTTGATAAAAATGTTGATGCTAACGGATTTATTTTTGATGGATTTCCAAGAACCCAATCTCAAGCAGAGGCTTTAGACGGTTTTTTAAATACCAAAGGAGAAAAAATAAATGGGATGGTTGCCCTAGAAGTACCTGAAGACTTATTAGTAGAACGCTTGTTAGAAAGAGGTAAAACCAGTGGAAGAGCAGATGATACTGATGAAGGAAAAATTAGAAATCGTTTTAACGAATACAATACAAAAACTGCCATTTTAAAAGATTATTACGCTGCAAAAGGAAACTATTTTGGTGTAAATGGAGTAGGTTCTATTCAAGAAATTACAGAACGTCTAGCAAAAGTTTTTGATACACTATAAATTATGACAGAAGGAAACTTTGTTGATTATATAAAAGTATATGCTTCCTCAGGTAAGGGCGGTAGAGGTTCTGCGCACTTACACAGAGAAAAGTTTATCACAAAGGGTGGCCCAGATGGTGGAGACGGCGGACGAGGTGGTCATATCATTCTTCGAGGAAGTAAAGACATGTGGACATTATTTCACCTAAAATTTAAAAAACATTTTAGAGCAGAACAAGGTGGAGACGGAAGTAAGAGTAGAAGTACTGGAAAAGACGGAACAGACATTTATGTAGATGTGCCACTTGGAACCATTGTTAGAGATAGTGAAACTGCTGAAATTATTTTTGAAATCACCGAAAACGGAGAAGAACAAATTTTATTAGAAGGTGGTATGGGAGGCCGTGGAAATTGGCATTTTAAATCGTCTACAAATCAAACACCGAGATATGCACAACCTGGTGTTGATGGCTTAGAAGGCTGGTTTCAAATAGAATTAAAAATCTTAGCAGATGTAGGTTTAGTTGGCTTTCCAAACGCTGGAAAATCTACCTTACTATCTGTAATTACTGCTGCCAAACCAAAAATTGCAGACTATGCATTTACCACTCTAAAACCAAATTTAGGAATTGTTGATTACAGAGAATACAAAAGTTTTGTAATGGCAGATATTCCAGGGATTATTGAAGGAGCTGCTGAAGGCAAAGGATTAGGACATCGTTTTTTGCGTCATATAGAGCGTAACTCTACCCTACTCTTTTTAATACCAGCAGATAGCGATGATATTCATAAAGAATATGAGATATTATTAAACGAACTTAAGAAGCACAATCCAGAATTACTAGACAAACAACGTTTACTAGCGATCTCAAAAACAGACATGTTAGATGAAGAACTGCAAGAGGAAATTAAAAATGAATTACCAACAGGAATTCCTTTTGTATTTATTTCTTCATTAGCTCAAATAGGACTGCAAGAGCTAAAAGACAAACTCTGGAAAATGTTAAACTAATTTTCTAGTTTAATCCTTATGGGTAACTGATATTGCGTAGTTACAGGAATACCTCTTTTAATTGCAGGATAAATATCTGGCAAATCAGCAATACTTTTTTCGATCATTTCATGTAACGCTGGAATCTCTTTTCTCAGACTTTCTGAAGCTCCTATATTAGCTAAATTGACCTGTTTATTAGAATTAATGATAATAGTAACCGTAATAGTTTCGTCTAATGGTTGTTTTACTTTGATAGAATATTTTGCTAAGCTGTTAGCTATTTCCTCTCGTATAGTTGATCTAAAGCAACTGTTTTTTTTATCCTTATCAATTAAAGAGTCACAGACTTTGAAAGAAGGAGAAACATCAACAGAGGTGAAATCTACATCCATATCTATTTTCTCTATATTCTTATTTTTTTCAAATGAAATATACTCACAAGAAGTAAAGGAAATCAAGAGACATATAAATAAAAAATAGCGCACTTTAATTAAAATTAATTTGAGGTGAAATTACGCAAATATAATGACTTTAACTTCTTGTTTAAGAGGCTAGAGCGCCTATTATAAGAATAAAAAAAAATCCCATTCAAAGATTGAACGGGAAGCTTTTATGAAAAAGTAGACAATGACTTCTCACTGAACAATATCAAAGGTATTTTTATTTAAAAGACTAGAGTGTTAATAATGAAGCAATTACTATTATATTTGAAGCAAACAACTATACTTCTACTTCCATAGGTAAGATATATTTAACAGTTACCTTTTTACCATTTAATTCACCATTTAGTTTAAACTAATTTTTTAGTTGAAATTATAACTGTAACAAATAAAAAGAAGAAACGTCCTATAGTAACAACAAGTAAATCCATGGATCTTCTTCTACTTCTATTAGGTGTTTTTTTTATAATTCTTGGAATTATTGGTTCATTCATTCCGGTATTACCTGGCCCCATTACAAGTTGGGTGGGTTTATTGTTAATTCATCTTACCAATGCCATTCCCTATAATTGGACATTTATACTAACTACCCTAGCGGTTGCCGTACTCGTGTATATATTAGATTATATCATTCCTGCTCTAGGAACAAAAAAATTTGGTGGGAGTAAATACGGCATTATAGGTACTACAGTAGGTTTATTAGTAGGGCTTATTTTTCTGGGTCCTTTTGGTATTATCGTAGGCCCATTTATTGGTGCATTTATAGGAGAGCTCATCCATGATAATGAAAATTCAAATAGAGCATTAAAAGCTGCTTTTGGCTCTCTTATAGGGTTTCTGTTTTCAACTGGATTAAAATTTATAGTTAGCAGTATTTATGCAGGATTGTTTTTTTTAAAAATTTGGGAAATGAAATCTAACTTCTTTTAAGCGCAAAAAAAAAGCGACCCATTTCAGGGAAGCTTTCCATTGGTTAACAAAACCAAGACACTTTTTACGAAAGTGCCAAAACAACACAACACGTTGTTAAAATTAAACAACATACAAATATAAGTCTTTTTGAAATTTAAAACGCTATAATTTCTTTTTTAACTGTAAAGTTCTTTTTTGCAAATCACTATCTTTGCAGCTTATAATCATTTTGAGAAAAGAAAATAGAATGCAATTATCAGAACAAGAAGTTGTACGTAGAGAAAAACTAACGAGATTACGTGAATTAGGTATTAACCCTTATCCTGCAGATTTATTTCCTGTAGATGCTAATTCTAAGCAGATAAAAAACAACTTTGAAGAAGGTAAACAGGTAACTATTGCAGGAAGATTGATGGTTATAAATATTCAAGGTAAAGCCTCTTTTGGTCAGTTACAAGACGGCGAAGGGAGAATTCAAGTATATTTCAACAGAGATGAAATTTGTCTTGGAGAAGATAAATCTTTGTACAATACTGTTTTTAAAAAATTACTAGATTTAGGCGATTTTATTGGGATAACGGGAACACTTTTTACGACCAAAGTTGGCGAAAAAACTGTGATGGTAAAAGAGTTTACTTTACTTTCAAAATCACTAAAACCCCTACCAATTCCTAAAGTAAAAGATGGTGTTACCTATGATGCATTTACAGACCCTGAACTAAGATATAGACAACGATATGCAGATTTAGTGGTAAACCCACATGTGAAAGAAGTTTTTATAAAAAGAACAAAGCTTTTTAATGCCATGCGATCGTTTTTTAATGAAGCTGGTTACTTTGAAGTTGAAACCCCTGTTTTACAACCCATCCCGGGGGGAGCTGCAGCAAGACCTTTTAGTACACATCATAATTCTTTAGACATTCCTTTGTACATGAGAATTGCAAATGAATTGTATTTAAAAAGATTAATTGTAGGTGGATTTGATGGGGTGTATGAGTTTTCTAAAAACTTCAGAAATGAGGGTATGGATAGAACTCACAATCCAGAATTTACAGCGATGGAAATTTATGTTTCATACAAAGACTATAACTGGATGATGGAGTTTGCAGAACAATTATTAGAACATTGTGCTATTGCAGTAAACGGAACTTCAGTTGCTACTTTTGGAGAACATACCATAGATTTTAAGGCACCTTATGCTAGAGTAACCATGACAGACTCAATTAAGCATTTTACTGGTTTTGACATTACTGGAAAAACAGAAGATGAAATTAGAGCAGCTGCTGTAGGAATGAATATTGCTGTTGATGAAACGATGGGGAAAGGCAAGTTAATCGATGAAATTTTTGGAGAGAAATGTGAAGGCAATTATATTCAACCCACCTATATTACAGATTATCCTAAAGAAATGTCTCCGCTTTGTAAAGAACATAGAGACAACCCAGAACTCACAGAACGTTTTGAATTGATGGTCTGTGGTAAAGAAATAGCCAATGCCTATTCTGAATTAAACGACCCTATAGATCAACGAGAACGTTTTGAACATCAACTAAAACTTGCTCAAAAAGGAGATGATGAAGCTACAGAATTTATTGATCATGATTTCTTAAGAGCATTAGAATATGGAATGCCTCCTACTTCTGGAATGGGAATTGGAATGGACAGATTAATTATGTTCTTAACCAACAATCAGTCTATTCAAGAAGTATTATTCTTTCCTCAGATGAGACCAGAACAAAAAGCGCCTTCTATTGAATTAAATGAGGAAGAAAAAGCAGTTTTAGAAATTATAACGAAAGCTACAAAAATTGACTTACTCGCCTTAAAAACTCAATCTGGATTGAGCAATAAAAAATGGGATAAAACCATTAAAGGCTTAACCAAAAAAGAGGTGGCAAAGGTTACTAAAACTGAAGAAGGACTATTTGTAGAAGTTGTTTAAGTATCATTTTGCTTCAATAATTACAGGTTTAAATTTAAATTTGACAGTTTTTTTCACGCTAAGGTGTTAGTTTTGAAAAAGATAGTAGTCCATTATAAAAAAATTTAAACCTTTTTTATATTTAAGAGTCATATCTTTAGTATTCTATAAAATTATTCTTTTGGCATCTTTATTACCAATTAGCGGAGTTCTTGGATTGCGTAAAGCAAAACATTTATTAAGAAGAGCATCATTTGCTTATAACAAGGAGATCATCAATACTTTTGCTGCGCTAAACATTAATGATGCTTTAAATAATTTATCTTTTAATGGAACTAATGCTTGGGATGAGCCCTACGACCCACTCCCAACTGAGAGCCCTGATGCCTTTTGGCTTTCGTCTTCAGAACTTCCTAACACTTTTAACGGTCAATCAAGAAAAAGGAGAATTGTATCTAGTTGGTGGTGGTATAACGCATTAAATCATAACAGCTTAAGACATAAGCTTACTTTTTTTCTACATACATCTTTTACCGTTTCTAAAGATGGGGGCACAGGAACCTCTACACATTTTTATGACCATCTCCGTTTACTAGATTTCTATGCATATGGCAACATAAAAACCTTAGCAAAAAAAATAACCTTTGACAATTCAATGTTGATATACCTCAACAATACAACAAACAATGCAAATAATCCGAACGAAAATTATGCACGAGAGTTTTTAGAATTATTTACCATTTTAAAAGGGCCTCAAATAACGGAGGGAAATTATACAAATTATACAGAATTAGATATTCAGCAGGCTGCAAAAGTTTTCTCTGGCATTAAAGTTCAATACGACAGAAGTATCATTGACCCTGATACAAATCTTCCAAAAGGAAGAATAGCTGTAGGGAATCATGATACAACAAATAAAACATTTAGCAGCGCATTTGATAACCAGACAATTACAGGAGGTCATTCAGAGGAGACCATTATTAATGAGTTAGACGCATTTGTAGAAATGATATTTGAAAAAGAGGCTACTGCTAAATCTTTTTGTAGAAAACTGTATCGTTTTTATGTGAAAAGTGAAATTACTGATGAAATTGAAAATGATATTATTGGTCCTCTGGCCAGTGAACTCATAAATAACAACTATGAGTTATTACCGACTGTAAAAACACTTTTATCTTCAGAGCACTTTTTTGGCAATGACATTGCAAATGAAACTGATAAAATTATAGGATCAATAGTTAAAAGTCCGCTACAAATGATCTCTGAAATAAGTTCATGTTTTGAACTTGAAATTGCAAACCCTTCAACAAATAATATTGATTTTTATAGATTTTTTAATTTTGTACATAATTATTTTTTAGCAAGCAGTGGGCTCATTTTATTTAGTCCTGATTCTGTTGCAGGGTATCCAGCCCATTACCAAGAACCTGATTATGACAGACATTGGTTCTCTTCGAACACAGTTTTGGGTAGGTATAAATTAATTGAAAGCTTTATTAGTGGTAGAAATAAAATAGGTAACAATGGTCTAATTTATGTACAATTAAATATTGTTAACTATGTGAGAGATCATATCATCAACCCATCTGATGCAATTTCACTAGTAACAGAATTATCTGATTTACTATATTCTGAAAGTATAGATGCTGACAGGAAAAATTATTTTTCAGAAAATTTATTAGAGGGGTTTCCTGCATATTATTGGACAGATGCTTGGTCTGAATATTTGAATTCAAATGATGAGACTGTTGTTAAATCTAGACTAGAGGCATTATTTTCGGCGCTAATAAATGCTACAGAATTTCAATTAACCTAGAATTATATGAAAAGAAGAAATTTTTTAAAACTCTCTGCAACAGCATCTGCTATTGGTTTACTTCCTCTTGAAATAAAGGCAATATTGAAAACTGCTAATTTATCAACTTGTGATATTGCAAATCGTAAGTTAGTTCTAATAAATCTAGCTGGTGGTAATGATGGTCTTAACACCATTATACCCATTAATGAATATGATGCCTATGCAAACTTAAGACCTTCACTAAAAATACCAAATTCAGGAGTAAATTCTTTCATTACTCTAGACAGTACCCTCCCAGAAAATCAATTGATTGGTCTTCACCCCTCGCTAACGGGTTTTAAAGATTTATATGATCAGGGTAGGATGCGTATATTACAATCTGTTGGCTATCCTTCCCAGAATAAAAGTCATTTTGCATCTACAGATATTTATTCTACCGGAAATGATGGAAATAGTTGGGATAATGGAAATGATTCTGGTTGGATTGGAAGATTTATGGAGAGGTATTATATAAATGAATTAACTAACAGCTACCCTTTGGGAGTTCAAATTGGTTCTAATAAAACCTCTTTAGGGTTCCATGGAGAAACAGAGCACGGTTTAGCAATTAATATCTCCGGACAAGATCCATCGGGTTTTTACTCAGAATTAAGTGGTTTAGGTGGTGATGCACCAACTAATATTCCAGACAGTGATTATGGTTTAGAGCTTCAATATATTGCGGAAACTGACCAATTATCTAATCAGTACTCTCAAGCAATTTCAAATGCTTTTAATACAGGGAGTAATGCCAATTCTTACGCTGATTCAGATTTATCAAACCAACTTAAAACTGTAGCCAAATTAATAAGCGGAGGATTAGAAACTAAAGTTTATATTGTTAGAATTAGTGGTTTTGATACCCATGATAATCAATCTCAATCAGTGGGGTCTATTGAAGGGAAACATAACGACCTTTTAACCGAAGTTTCTGAGGCTATAAAGTCTTTCGTAGATGACCTAGACCAACAAGGACTAGCAGACGATATTGTTGGGTTAACCTTTTCAGAATTTGGAAGAAAAGCAAAAGAAAATGGAAGTTTAGGAACAGATCATGGAGAAATTGCTCCCATGTTTGTATTTGGAAATCCTGTTAATGGGGGAGTATCTGGAACTAATGTAGACTTAAGCGAGGCAACAGACGATAATAATTACCAATTAAAAACTGTACAATTTGATTACAGACAAACATTAGGTACTTTATTGCAAAATTTTTTAGGCGCAGATGATACAGTTATTGATTCTGCCTTCTTTAACTTTTCAACTGATGAAAGCTTTGCAAATTTAAAAATAAATGAGCTTATCAAAGATTCATTTTCAGTAGATGAAGAGTGCTACGGACAAACACTCGAAATTGATAAATTTAATGCTCAAGGAGCTCTCAAGGAATGGATTGTTTTTCCGAATCCAGTTCGAGAAATATTACAAGTACATTCTGAAAAAGAATTTGCAACTGTAAGTTATAGAGTTTTTAATAATCAATCTCAAACAGTTTTAAACGGAACCCATCAATTAATTAATGGCACCCTAAAAGTAAATACTCAAAACCTCACCCCTGGTATTTATTTTATCCAAATTATTTCAAATGGCAAAAGTGAAACTCATAAAATCTTGAAGTTATAATACTACCTAAATTTACTTCCATTTAATATTACAACCTATACTAGGCTTAGGAATACCTCTGTAGGGTTTTTCACATTCAAGAAGATCTAAAACTTCTCGAATGTCTATCCCAGTAACTGGAAGATCATTGCCAGGTCTAGAATCATCTAATTGACCATGATATACTGATGTTAAATTGCTGTCAAATACATATAAATCTGGAGTACATGCGGCGTCATAAGCTTTAGCTACCTCTTGAGTTTTGTCATACAAATAAGGAAACGGATAATTTTCTTTTTCAGCATGAATTTTCATTTGAGCAGGGCCATCCATCGGGTATTTTTCTGAATCATTACTGCTAATAGCAATAAAGCTAAACCCTTTAGCGCTATACGCATTCGCTATTTGAACTAAGGCTTTGTTAATGTGAACTACAAATGGGCAATGGTTGCAAATGAAGAAAATAACTGTTCCTTTCTTTCCCTTTAATTCATCTAAAGAAACTACTTTTTCTGAGATAGTATCTACTAATGTGAACTTGGGAGCAGCAATACCTTTCTGAAAATTATTGGATGGTGTTAGTGCCATATACTTAATTTTTAGCCTTAAACTTCATAGGCAAATGCACTACTTTTTTTGTATCAAAAAAATCTTCATCGAAAAAATCTGATAAATTAAAAATTGAAACTGTAGTGTATTTTTTTAATTCCTCAGTTAAATCACCCCCTTTTAAATATAAAATTCCGTTTTTAATTTTATGCTCTTGCTTTTTATTAATTTTCCCTTTAGTCCAGCGAACAAACGTTTCCATTTGAGCCACTGCTCTACTTACTATAAAATCGTAGGTAGCTTTAACCTCTTCAACTCTTCCATGCGTGGTTGAAATATTGTGCAGCCCTAAACCTTCGGCTACCTCATTTACAACTTTTATTTTTTTACCAATACTATCTACAAGATGGAAATGTGTTTCAGGAAATAATATAGCCAAAGGAATCCCTGGAAAACCACCTCCCGTACCAACATCTAGTACTTTGGTGTTTGGTTTAAACTGAACTACTTTTGCTATTCCCAGAGAATGCAACACATGTCTCAAGTATAACTCATCAATATCTTTTCTTGAGACCACATTAATTTTCACATTCCAATCTTTATACAGCTCTTGTAATTTTGAAAATTGTGTAATTTGTTCTTGTGTTAATTCCGGAAAATATTTTAAAAGTAAATCCATGATTTTTAATATACCGCAAAAGTAATTAATCAATAGAACAATTCCGTTAAATAATATTCGTTTATAATCGTAGCCTAGTCAAAAATGTTTATTTTTGATGAAACACAATTAACCATTTATGAAGTCAATAAATTTTTCAAGAATAGATAAGGCTAAGTTTTTTAGAACGCTCAATAAAAGAGTAAATACTTACTTTAAAGAAAATAATATTAAGAGAACTGGCAATTGGAAATTATACACCAAAGCCTTTATAATGTTTTCTGTCTTTTTAGTGCCTTTTATTTTAATTCTTACTGTTGAAATGCCACAGTGGTTGATGTTTATTTTAATGGCTGTAACTGGAGTTGGAATGGCTGGAGTTGGAATGAATGTTATGCATGATAGCAATCATGATTCTTTTTCTAGTAAAAAATGGGTCAATAAATTAATGGGGAGTAGCATCTACATCCTTGCAGGAAATGTATACAATTGGAAAGTACAACACAATGTTTTACACCATACATTTACCAATGTAAAAGATCATGATGAAGATATTGATGCCGGTAGAATTATACGTTTTTCTAAACATTCTAAATGGTTGAAAATTCATAAACTTCAAAAATACTATTCTATCTTTCTATATGGCTTATTAACAATAAATTGGGCCATTACCACAGACATTAAACAGATGCATAATTATTTAAAAAGAAAATTATCATATGGTAAATTTCCCAGTCCAGCGGCAGAATGGACAAAATTAGTTGTCTCTAAATTAGTTTATTACTCTCTATGGATTGTATTACCTCTTGCTGTTTTAGACATTGCTTGGTGGAAAATATTGATTGGTTTTTTTGTAATGCACTATACAGCTGGTATGATTTTAAGCTTAGTTTTTCAATTAGCACATATTGTGCCTAATACAAAAATGCCAATACCAGATAAAGATGGAAATTTAGAACATACGTGGGCAGTCCACCAATTATATACTACCTCTAACTTTGCACCTAGTAATAGGTTCATAAATTTCTACACAGGGGGGCTGAATCATCAAGTTGAACATCATATTTTTCCACATATTTCTCATGTTCATTATGGCAAGTTGGCTAAAATTGTAAAAGAAACGGCCAAAGAGTTTAATTTACCCTACAATGAATATAAAACAACTCGTAAGGCCATTACAGAACATTTTAGACACCTGGGTGTTTTGGGTAAAAATCCAGAAATAGCATAAAAAATATAATTACAACATACCAATGGCGCATCCATTATCGAATAGAATAAATAGCTTGCCTGTTTCTCAAACTTTGGCTATGGCAGCAAAAGCAAGAGAATTAAAAGCCGCAGGAAAAGACATCATTAGTTTAAGTTTAGGAGAACCCGACTTTAACACCCCAGAATTTATTAAAGATGCTGCTGTAGAAGCAATCAATCAAGATTATAATTCTTACACCCCTGTAGATGGGTATGGAGAATTGAAAGAAGCTATCTGTACAAAATTTAAAAGAGATAATAATCTAGAGTATAAACCCAATCAAATTGTAGTTTCCACAGGAGCAAAGCAATCCATAGCAAATGTAGCTCAAGTTTTGCTAAACCCAGGAGATGAAGTACTATTACCAGCTCCATATTGGGTGAGTTATTCTGCAATTGCAATTTTATGTGAAGCAACATTTGTAGAAATACCTTCTTCAATTGATACAGATTTTAAAATTACACCAGACCAGTTAGAAGCCTCTATTACACCAAAAACAAAAATGGTGTTTTTTAATTCCCCTAATAATCCTAGCGGAACAATTTACACAGAGAAAGAATATAGAGCACTAGCAAAAGTCTTGGAAAAATATCCTCAAATATATGTTCTTTCAGATGAGATTTATGAGCACATAAATTACAGCAATCCAACCTTTAGTTTTGCTGCAATCGAAAACATGTTTGACAGAACCATTACGGTTAATGGTCTAGCAAAAGCTTTTGCTATGACTGGCTGGAGAATTGGTTATATTGGAGCACCAGAATGGATTGCAAAAGCATGTACAAAAATGCAAGGGCAAATCACTTCTGGAACAAATTGTATTGCACAACGGGCTGCTATAACTGCAGTTTTAGCCCCGGTTTCTAAAGTACAATACATGGTAGACGAGTTTAAATCTCGTAGAGATATTGTTTTAGAACTTCTCGGTAAAATAGAAGGAATCAAATTAAATATACCCGACGGAGCTTTTTATGTTTTTCCTGATATTTCCTATTTCTTTGGAAAAACTATTAAAGGCACACACATTAAAGATGCAAATGACTTTTCTTTATTTCTGCTTGAAGAAGCAGGTGTAGCCTCAGTAACAGGCGCTGCTTTTGGAGCTCCAAACTGTATTAGATTATCATATGCTGCATCTGAGAGTATTCTAAGAGAAGCAATTGATCGCATACAAAAAGCACTACAATAGAAATCTTAAATAAATACAATTAGCCTCTAGTTAATCTACAAAAAAAACCGCACTCATAAAATAAAAGCGCGGCAGGGATAATTAGGGTTAAATTTTTCTAATCTACATTGTCATGAAGAAAAGAATTGTTAGACTTTAATTGAATGTCTTCATTGTCATCGGTAGCTAAACTCGTTTTAGATTTACTAATAGTTGAACCTGCATCATCTAAACTTATTCCTAACCTCTTATATGCTGGCTGACGCTCTATATCATCGATATTTTTATTCAATTGATCTGTAAATTTATAATTGAATCCTTTCATTTTATTTCGTCTGTCCTCAGCCCGCTTTTGAAGTTCTGTAATGGTAAGACTTAATGGTGAAACCTCTTCACTAGTTGCAGCTATTTCATTAATATCTGACTGTGGAAGTGATGTTTTTAATTCAAATTGAAGTTCCTCTTCAACCTCTTTTTCAGCTTTAGGTATAGAAGAGCTTTTACCAATAGTAGGCTGGATATCAAAATCTTCTAATATATGTTTCTTAAGAGAGGGCTCATCTTTTTCTAATATAATTTCTTGAGCATCATTAACTTCTATATCTAAAATTTCTGATGTTAACTCAAAACGAGTAGTAACATCATCTATTTTACTTTCTTCATTAGTATTTAAAGGAAGATCAAATAATAAGTCTGCTTGAATTTCTTGTGGCTCTTCAACAACTATTTCTTCAATTTGTGGTGTTGTGTTGGTGATAATAAAATCTTCTTCAGAAACAGCCTCAGAAAGAACCTCATCATAAATAACAACACTGTTTTTAATGAACTCAGAAGTAGGAATTAAATCCATTTGAACTTCATCGTTAATCTGTGAATTCTCAATTTCATCGTCATCCTCCAAAACATGTATTATCTTCTTTTCAAAAGTACTATTTATCTCTTTTGTAGGACGAGATTTAGGGGCGTCATCACTTGAAAAGTCATACGTGGCTTTTTGTTCATCTTCTAGGGTATGAACTATTTTCTTTACCTCTGTGTTAATAATATTGTTTTGCTGATCAGCAGCAAATCCTGTAGCAACAATTGTAACAGCTATAGCGTCTCCTAACTCGTGATCTTCACCAATTCCCATGATAATATTGGCCTCAAAACCAGCCTCTGCTTGAATAAAATCATTTATCTCTCCAATCTCATCAAGTGTTACTTCATTCACACCTGAAACAATTAATAATAAAACGTTTTTGGCACCTGTAATTTTGTTGTCGTTTAATAAAGGAGAATCTAATGCTTTTACAATTGCATTCTTAGCTCTAGAAGTACCCGATTCTTTTGCAGACCCCATAATGGCAGTTCCACTTTTAGAAAGTACAGTTTTTGCATCATGTAAATCAATGTTTTGCTTGTAGTGGTGTGTTATTACCTCTGCAATACCTCTTGCCGCAGTAGACAATACCTCATCAGCCTTTGAAAACCCTGCTTTAAAACCAAGGTTTCCATATACTTCTCTTAATTTATTATTATTTATAACAATTAAGGAATCTACATTGTTTCTTAACTCATCTATTCCTACTTGGGCTTGATTAGATCGCATTCTTCCCTCAAACTGAAAAGGCATTGTAACAATTCCTACAGTAAGAATATCCATATCTTTCGCAACTTTAGCTATAATTGGTGCAGCTCCAGTACCTGTACCACCTCCCATTCCAGCTGTGATAAATACCATTTTAGTTTGGGTATTTAACATTTCTTGAATTTCCTTAATGCTCTCTTTTGCAGCTTGTTCTCCTACCTCTGGATTGGCTCCGGCACCAAGCCCTGATGTTAAATCAACGCCTAATTGTATTTTATTTGGAATTGAACTGTTTTCTAAAGCTTGTGCATCTGTATTACAGATAACAAAATCTACCCCTTTGATGTCTTGCTGATACATGTGATTAACAGCATTACTTCCTCCACCACCTACTCCAATTACCTTTATTGTATTGGACTGTGATTTAGGCATATCAAATAAAATGTTATCGAATTCTGTACTCATAAAAATAACTTTTTTATGTTGTTTGTTTATATATTCTTTTCTAATTACTCTGCGTTGTCTAAAAACTCCTTCAATCCGTCTGTAAACTTGTCAAAGAAAGATTTCTTTTTAATTTTAGGCTTGACCTCTAATTCTTGGCCTGTAAGCTCGTTATTATTTTCTTCAGAAGCATTAACTTCTTCCTGCTCTTTCTCCTCTTTTGAATGATTTTCTAAACCTTTCATTAACAACCCTACTGCCGTTGCATATGAAGGACTAGACAAGTCATCATCAGAGTTTCCAGCTAGGTGTTCGTTAGGGTATCCTATTCTAGCATCCATTCCAGTAATATACTCTACTAATTGTCTCAAATGCTTCAACTGAGACCCACCTCCTGTTAAAACAATTCCAGCAATTAATTTTCTTTTTTGTGTTTCATGACCATAATTTTTTATTTCTAAATAAACATGCTCTATAATTTCCTGTACTCTGGCGTGAATAATTTTAGAGAGATTTTTAAGCGTAATTTCTTTGGGCTCTCTCCCTCTTAGCCCTGGAATAGAAACTATTTCTGTTTCCTTATTTTCCCCTGGCCAAGCAGATCCAAATTTTATCTTTAACAACTCCGCTTGTTTTTCAATAATTGAGCATCCTTCTTTAATATCTTCTGTAATCACATTTCCACCAAATGGAATAACAGCTGTATGACGAATAACACCATCTTTAAAAATTGCTAAGTCTGTTGTTCCTCCACCTATATCTATTAAAGCAACACCAGCCTCTTTTTCCTCCTGACTTAAAACTGCTGAGGCAGATGCTAGAGGTTCTAAGGTAATGTCTGATAAATCTAACCCTGCGCTTTTAACACAGCGTCCAATATTTCTAATGGAAGAAACTTGACCAACAACGACATGAAAATTTGCTTCTAATCTACCACCATACATTCCTATGGGCTCTTTAATTTCAGACTGACTGTCTACTTTAAAATCTTGAGGCAGAACATGAAGGATTTGCTCACCTGGCAGCATAACTAGTTTGTGAACTTGATTTACAAGGTTTTCAATATCGTTTTCGTCTATAACCTCGTCTGCATTTGCTCTTGTTATGTAATCACTATGATGTAAACTTCTGATGTGTTGACCAGCAATACCTACAACAACATCTTCAATTTTTTGGCCAGATACGCCCTCAGATTCTTCAACCGATTGTTGTATGGATTGAATCGTTTGGGTAATATTACTCACTACACCTCTTTTTACTCCTAAACTTTTTGCCTTACCAATTCCTAAAACCTCAAGTTTTCCATATTCGTTTTTGAGTCCAATCATAGCCACAATTTTTGTTGTACCTATATCTAATCCAACGGCTATTTTATTATTTTCCATATCCTGTTATTTTTTCACCAACAACTTGATTGTGATATTTAATATTTATGGTTTTATATTTATGTATTGTACTGTCTAAAAATACTTTGCTATAAAACGCTTTTAACTTTTTTATTTTACTGTCTATTTCAGTCAAATCACCGAAATTAATTCTATAATTACCACTTCTAACAGTAAACATGTATTCATTCTGAGCCTTTAATTCGATTCCAATAATTTCTTTACTTAAGAAGTTGTCTTCAACTATTTTATTAAGTAAAACAATTAGTCTAGAGACTTCATTTTTATTGCTAATCCCTGTAATTACTGGAACTCTAGCTGAATAATTTTCAGAAATTGGAACTTTTACCGCCTGTGAATCAACATAGTAAGACGAATTACCATCAAGTATTCTAGCTATGGGCTCTCTTTGTTGAATTACTGTGTTTAGATTCCCATCTACTGTTATAAAAAGCGAAACTTTTTCAACATATGGGTTTTCTAAAACCTGTTCTTCTAACATGTATAAATCTATTACAGATTTTGCTTGTTTTTTTACTCTTGCATTGTTTTGTATTAACAATTTATTAACTATTTGTTCAGTTAAAAAATAAGGTTCTTTTGAATGGAATTTAACAACTGATTTAGTGATCATTTGTTGTGAATTTCTCTTGTTAGAAAAACCATATAAAAAACCTATTCCTCCCAGTAAAATTGGGAGAATAATGTATTTTAAGATTTTTTTTAACTTCATAATTTCTATGCTAGAATTAATTCTGTTTTAACATCCTTCACCATCTTTCCAATGTCTCCTGCACCCAACATTACCACAATAGTAGCCTCCGAATTTTTAATATCTTTTACTAAATTTTTTTTAGAAGTGATTTTTTTATTCTTGTTAAGAATTTTTTCTTGTAGCCATAAAGATGTAACCCCTTCAATTGGCAATTCTCTTGCTGGATAGATGTCCAACAATAATATTTCATCAAACTGAGCCAAAGCCAATGCAAAATCTTCGACAAAGTCTCTAGTTCTCGAAAATAGATGGGGCTGGAATACGACCACGTTTTTTTGTGATGGATAAAGCTCTTTAATAGAATCATAAACCACATTAATTTCAGTTGGATGATGCGCGTAATCATCTATTAAAGTAAGTGTATCTGTTTTTATTTTATATGAAAAACGTCTCTCTACACCCTTAAAACTTCTTAGAGATTTTTTAATACTTTCTAGAGAAATTCCATAAGAATCTGCCATTGCTACAGCAGCTAATGCATTCATCATATTATGTTTCCCTGGTAATAAAAATTCTATATCGGAAATATGGTTGTTTGGTGTTGTAACATCAAAAATATAATATCCGTCTGCACGTCTAATGTTTGAAATTTGATAATCTGCGTCTTCATTTAAAGCATAACTTAAGCCTTCAACACCTGTGCCTTTAGCAACAATTAAAACATCTGATACTTGATTGGCAAATTTTTTAAAAGAGTGTACCAATGAAGAATGCTCTCCGTAAATGTCTAAATGGTCTGCATCGGTAGAAGTTATACAGGCAATATTTGGTGATAATTGTAAAAAAGATTGATCAAACTCGTCTGCTTCTACAACCGAAATCTTTTCAGCACCAAAAATTAAGTTAGAGTGATAGTTTTCAGAAATACCTCCTAAAAAACTTGTCGCTTTATAGGGCTGCATAATGTGTCCAAGTATCGCCGAAGTTGTTGTTTTTCCATGAGTCCCTGCAACTGCAAAACAAAAGGTGTTCTCAGTTATTAATCCTAAGACCTCTGCACGCTTCATGATTTGAAAACCTTGATCTCTGAAAAAATTTAGTTCTAAATGGTCAGACTTTACAGCTGGAGTAAAAACAACTAGTGTATTTTTTTTATTTTGAAATTTTTTTGGGATTAACGCTACAGAATCATTAAAATGAATTTGAATTCCATTTTTTTCTAAATTAGATGTAACCTCAGTTTTAGTTTTATCATACCCCGCAACATGTTTTTCAATTTTAGAAAAATATCTAGCTAAAGCACTCATACCGATACCTCCAATACCAATAAAATAGACATTATGTATTTCTTTTAATCTCAAAAATCTACTAATTTTTCTACTTGATTTATAATTTTATGTGTTGCATTTGGTAATGCTAATTCTTTTATATTTTGACTTAAACTCTCCTGCTTTCCCTCATCTTTTAAAAGTGTTTCAAAAACAATAGGAAACGTCTCTAATTCATTTTCTTTTAACAAAATTGCACCGTGTTTTTCTGCTATTGATTTTGCATTTTTTGTTTGATGATCTTCAGCAACATTTGGTGAAGGAATAAAAATACTTGGTTTACCTACGATACACAATTCAGAAACAGAACTAGCACCTGCTCTCGAAATAATGATATCTGCTGCTGCATACGCCAAATCCATTTTATTAATAAATGCATGAATATGAACATTTTCTTTTTGAGCATATTTTTTATACTCATCATAATATAATGTACCACATTGCCATAGTAACTGAATATTATGTTCTTTGAAAAAAGAAATATTCTTTTCAATTAATTCATTTATTTTTCTGGCTCCTAAACTTCCACCCAACACAAGTACAGTTGTTGTTTTTACTTTTAATTTAAAAAGTTTGTGGGCCTCTTGAACCTTATCTTTTTGATGAATATTCAATAAACTCGCCCTCACTGGGTTACCTGTTTTTACGATTTTTTCCTTTGGAAAAAATCGCTCTAATCCCTCGTAAGCAACACAAATTACAGAAGCTTTCTTACTAAGTAATTTATTGGTTATTCCAGGATATGAATTCTGCTCTTGAATTAATGTTGGAATTTTTTTCATGGTTGCCATAATTAATGTTGGACCACTTGCAAAACCTCCTGTTCCAATAACTAGGTCTGGCTTGAATTTTCTAATTATTTTTCCTGCTTTCAATAAACTATACACGAGTTTACATGGAAATAATAAATTCTTTAAGGTTAATTTTCTTTGAATTCCAGAAATCCATAATCCAATAATTTGATATCCTGCTTGAGGAACTTTTTCCATTTCCATTTTATCCTTGGCTCCAACAAAAAGAAATTTTGTTTCTGGATATCTAACCTTTAATTCATTTGCAATAGCAATTGCGGGATAAATATGCCCTCCTGTTCCACCTCCACTAATAAGAATGTTAATCGATTGCTTCATGTAAAATATCTAAAGGATTATCATCTAAAATTGTTTCTTCTGTTTCTGTCTTCGATGCACTAACACTTAAAATCATTCCCAAAGCAAAGCATGTCATCCAAATAGAGGTACCTCCACTACTAATTAGTGGTAAGGTTTGACCTGTTACGGGAAATAAATTTGTAGCAACTGCCATATTTATTCCAGCTTGAAATATGATGGGTAACCCAACCCCAACTACAAGTAAGGTTCCAAATATTGTTGTCGCTTTTTTAACGATTATAAATATTCTAAACAATAACAAGAAGTAGACAAATACTATGAGAGCGGCTCCCACCAATCCGTATTCTTCAACTATAATCGCATAAATAAAATCTGAAGATGATTGTGGTAGGAAATTTTTCTGAATACTTTTTCCTGGTCCTTTTCCTAAAATACCTCCAGTAGCAATTGCTATTTTTGCTTTCTCAACCTGGTATGCTTCTTGACCATCTGAATTAGAAAAATTTTCTATTCTATTTCCCCATGTATTTACCCTGTTAGGCATGGCATCTGGAAATGCTTTTGCTATTAAAATAAATAGTGCCAACACTACAAATCCTGCGCCTAAAATATACCCAATGTATTTAAGTGGATAACCACCAATAAAGGCCACAATTAAAATCATAGAAAATATGATGGCTGTAGTAGAGAAGTTTGCGGGTAGTATGAGCATTAAGATTAAAGCAACAGGCACCCATAATTGTATTAAACTTTCTTTAAAAATAATTTTTAAATCTTTATTTTTAGCTAAATATCTTGCAGTATAAACCATTAATACAAGGCCTGCAAGTGTAGAGGTTTGAAAACCCACTCCTATAAATGGAATTTTAATCCATCTACTTGCATAAGCACCCCCTATGGTTGTTCCTTGAGCTAATGTGTAAATTAATAAGAAAAAAACGACGGGTAAAAGTAATACTGAGCCTCCACTAAAATACCTGTAAGGAATTTTATGAACTGCATAAATGATTGCAAATCCCATAATTAATAAAACAACATGCTTTACCAAGTACCCTAGAGTAGAGCCTCCAACAATACTAACTAAGTTTGCGCTAGCACTATAAACGGGCATAAATGAAAATAACGCTAAGATGGCTACCAAAGCCCAAATAGTTCTATCTCCTTTTATATGTTTAAAAATTCCTTTCACCTACCTCTATTGTTTCTGCAAAAGCAGAGTTTTATATAAATTAATTACAAGCTTCTAACAGCACTTTTAAATTGACGTCCTCTATCTTCATAGTTCTCAAACAAATCAAAACTTGCACAAGCAGGAGATAGCAAAACGGTATCACCTGGTTGAGATAATTTGTATGCAACTTTAACGGCTTCCTCTGCTCCTGCAGTTTCAATCATCATATCTACTACGTTATAAAAAATAGCCTTTAATTTTTCATTGTCTTCACCTAAGCAAACAATAGCTTTTACTTTCTCTCTAACTAGAGGTAAAAGATCTTCATAATCGTTTCCTTTATCTACACCTCCAACAATCCAAACTGTAGATTGCTCCATACACTCTAATGCATAGAATGTAGCGTTAACGTTCGTAGCTTTTGAATCATTAATGAATTGAACACCATTCACTTTTTGCACATTCTCCAATCGATGTTCAGCACCTTCAAAATTGGCCAAACTATCTTTTATTGACTGACTTCTTACATTTAACAATTGAGATGCCAATGCTCCTGCCATAGTGTTTTTTACATTATGTTTTCCTTGTAATTTTAGATTAGATATACTCATACTAAATTCTTCTTTATTTAATTTTATTACTATTGTATCTTCTTTTAAAAATGCCCCATTATTAACTTCTTTTTGTATTGAAAAAGGAATTAATTGAGCCTTAATTTTGTGATTTTTTATCCATTTATTAATTGTGACGTCATCTGCATCATATATCAAAAAATCATCTTTTGTTTGATTTTTTGTGATTCTAAATTTTGAAGCAACATACTTATTGAAATCATTCGCATATCGATCTAAATGATCAGGACTAATATTGGTTATCATCGCGATATGGGGTCTGAAATTTATGATTCCATCTAATTGAAAACTACTCAACTCTATCACATAACTGTCAAAGTTTTGTTCTGAAACTTGTTGAGCAAAACTCCTTCCAATATTGCCTGCAATACCAACATTTAAATTTGCTGCCTTTAGCAGGTGATTTGTTATGAGTGAAGTCGTTGTTTTCCCATTCGATCCTGTAATGCCAATAATAGTGGCATTCGTGTAATAAGACGCAAACTCAATTTCAGAAATTACTGAAACTTTTTTTGCTGTTAAGTCCCTAACAATAGGGACATTATCAGGAATGCCAGGGCTTTTAACAACTAAATCAGCATTTAAAACTATAGGTTCTGAATGTTGATGCTCTTCAAAATTTATTTCATGATGTAAAAGAACTTTTTTATATTTTTTTGCAATACTTCCGCTGTCTGAAA
>Ga0209119_1000400_pt1 | contig 43982 bp, 38 predicted proteins | sample COG_03_FD_184747 | JGI IMG/M metagenome (GOLD analysis project Ga0209119, IMG submission 184747) | Pelagic Microbial community sample from North Sea - COGITO 998_met_03 (SPAdes) (version 2) | ecosystem: Environmental > Aquatic > Marine > Neritic zone/Coastal water | place: Helgoland, sampling...
TGAAATGAATCGTGTAATTTCAGATACAGCAGAATATGGATGTTATCTATTTGATCACGCTTGTAAACCTTTATTAACTGATTTTATGAAAACAGTTTCTACAAACGTAATTGGTAAATCTTTTAGTTCAGAGAATGGTGTTGATAATCAAGAATTGATTAGAATTAATAAAATTATTAGAAATCATCCAGTAGAAATAGTTGGAGAGCAGTTAAGAGCTTCTATGACAGCTATGAAAGTTATTAAGACAGTTGTTTAAATAAGAAGTAGTTTATTAATCTTTTTTATGAAAACCAAGGTAATTTATAGACCAACAATAGAAGCCATAAAGAAAGCTTCTCTTAACCTGCAAGAAGTTGTTTTGAAAACCCCATTGGTTAAGAATGATTATTATTCTAAAAAATACCAAAGTACTATTTTGTTTAAAAGAGAAGATTTACAACAAGTAAGGTCCTACAAAATAAGAGGTGCTTATAACAAAATATCTTCGTTAACTGAAAACGAACGTATTAAAGGAGTTATTTGTGCTAGTGCTGGAAATCATGCTCAAGGGGTTGCGCTTTCGTGTAAGTTGTTAAAAATTCATGGCGTAATTTATATGCCTACTCCAACACCCAAGCAGAAAATTAATCAAGTAAAAATGTTTGGAGAACAATATGTAGATGTTGTCTTGATAGGTGATTCATTTGATGATGCAAAATATGCTGCAACTCTTGAAGCAGAAAGGTTGCAAAAAACATTTATTCATCCATTTGACGATGAAAAAATTATTGAGGGTCAGGCAACTGTTGGTCTAGAAATCTTAGAGCAAACAAATGCGCCAATAGATTATGTTTTTGTGCCAGTTGGCGGAGGTGGGTTGTCATCAGGCTTGTCATCTTATTTCAAACAAATTTCACCAAATACAAAAATTATAGGTGTAGAACCAGAAGGTGCTCCGTCTATGTCTGCATCAATTGAAGCTAATAAAAACATTCTACTAGATTCTATAGATAATTTTGTAGACGGTGCTGCAGTTAAAAGAGTTGGAAATTTAAATTTCTCACTGTGTAAAGAAAATTTACATGATATGATTACCATTCCTGAGGGAAAAATATGTCAAATTATTTTAGATTTATACAATAAGGAAGCTACGGTTGTGGAACCAGCAGGAGCTTTGAGTATTGCAGCTTTAGATATTTATGAAAACGAAATAAAAGATAAAAATGTAGTGTGTATAGTGAGTGGTAGTAATAATGATATTACTAGAACTGCAGAAATTAAAGAACGTGCTTTACTCTATGAAAACATTAAACATTATTTTATTATCAGATTTCCTCAAAGAGCAGGAGCCTTAAGAGAATTTGTTGCCGACATTTTAGGTCCAGATGATGATATAACTCATTTCGAATACACCAAAAAGACAAATAGGTACAAAGGAGCCGCAGTTGTTGGTTTAGAATTAAAGTCAGCTAATGATCTTGAACCGCTTATTGCTAGAATGAAACGTCATAACTTTTATGGTGATTATTTAAACGATAAACCAGATTTATTTCAATTTTTGGTTTAGAGATGTTTAATTTAGTATTGTTAAATCATTAATAATGTTTTATATTTAATCTATGATGAATATACCAGATCAATTCAAAATAAAAAAAACAATTTCACAAAACACCTATTTAGTTGATGGGGTTTTAAAAACTTGGAAAGGAGAGACAGCAGATGTTTATTCCACCATTTCTTCAACAGATACATATAAGCCAACATTATTGGGGTCTATTCCTCAATTAGGTGAAGAGCAAGCAAACGAGGCATTGAATTCTGCTTGTCATGCTTTTGATAGAGGTAAAGGACTCTGGCCAACAATGAAAGTTGTAGACAGAATTGCCTGTATGGATAAGTTTGTGACTCAAATGAAAACCAAACGAGAGGAAATTGTAAACCTATTAATGTGGGAAATTGGGAAAACTCTCCCAGATTCACAAAAAGAATTTGATAGAACTATAGACTACATCTACGATACGATAGAGGATTATAAACAAATGGATAGAGACAGTGCTAAATTTAAAAAAAATAGCGGTGTCAATGCTCACATTAGAAGAGGACCTTTAGGGGTGGTTTTGTGTCTAGGACCTTATAACTATCCGTTAAATGAAACTTTTTGTTTGTTGATTCCTGCACTAATTATGGGAAATACAGCAATTTTTAAGCCTGCCAAATTTGGGGTGTTATTAATTTCACCTTTAATGGAAGCATTTCAGAATAGTTTTCCAAAAGGTGTGGTAAATATTATTTTTGGTAGAGGTAGAACCTTGGCAACTCCTATTATGAAATCAGGTAAAATAGATGTTTTAGCTTTAATTGGACATAGCTCATCAGCAAAATCATTACAAACACAACACCCAAAAGTTAATAGATTGCGTTTAGTTTTAGGTCTTGAAGCAAAAAACCCTGCAATTATATTACCAGATGCAGATTTAGATGTGGCTATAGAAGAATGTATAGCTGGTTCTTTGTCATTTAACGGGCAACGTTGTACAGCTTTAAAAGTATTGTATGTTCATGAAGATATTGTTGAAGAATTTAACAAGCGATTTTCTGCACGAGTAGATGAGTTGTCATTCGGAAACCCTTGGGAGCCTGGAGTTAAATTAACTCCTTTACCTGAACCAAATAAACCTGCATACATTCAAGGATTGATAGACGATGCTAAGAAACACGGTGCTTCTATTTTAAATGCAAAAGGGGGTGAAACTTCCGATAATTATATATTCCCAGCTGTTTTATATCCAGTTAATAAGCAAATGGAAGTATTTCATGAAGAGCAATTTGGTCCGGTAGTCCCTGTAATTTCTTTTAAAAATATTGATGAACCATTAAATGATATCGCAGATTCTAATTATGGACAACAAGTTAGTTTATTTGGAAAGGATGTTCACACGTTGTCTCCTTTAATAGATAGTTTAGTGAACCTAGTCTGTAGAGTAAATTTAAATAGTTCTTGCCAGCGTGGGCCAGATGTATATCCTTTTACAGGAAGAAAAGATTCTGCTGTAAGTACTTTAAGTGTTCACGATGCGTTACGTTCTTTTTCAATCCGTACTTTTCTTGCCTCTAAAGACAATCCTTACAATAATTCTATTCTTGAAGAATTACTAGAAAAGAAGACATCTAACTTTATAAGTACAGATTATATATTGTAGAATAGTTATTTTTAATATGCCATTTTTGTATTTTTTATAATTAAAAGTTACTTAATTAAGAAATACATAAAACTTCAAAAAAATGATTTTGGAACCATTGTTATTCCAAAATCATTTAGCATATTTGATCCATGTTTAGTATAAAAAATAATATATATATAGTTTCTAACGCAATGCCCAAGAGCTTGCGCCGTCGCTAATTCTTAAAATTAGCACACAACTATTATTCACTATTTATTTTTAAACATTGATCACTTTCCATTTCATACCATTTTTTTTATCTCCAATTATCTTAAAAGATAACGAGATTTCTCCGCGCATTGTTTTTTCACGTCGCCCTTTGGGTGTGTGTTAATTTTTTGAACTTAGGTGAGTCCGGTTCTATTTTCTATCAAAACAGTACAAATTAAAGTTTACAATCAATTCAAATTATCATTTTGGAAATTATTATTGCTAATAAATCGCATGCTATTTATGCAAAGATTATTTGTGAAACTATTGCTGATTCTGCCAACGTAAGAGGAACAGGAATAGCAAAAAGAACTACAGATTATATCATTCAAAGAATGAACAATCAAAATGCTGTTATAGCTCTTGATAACGGGAATTTTGTGGGTTTCTGTTATATAGAAAAATGGGATCATGGCAGATTTGTAGCTAATTCAGGATTGATAGTGCACCCAGATTACAGAGGAAAAGGAATTGCCAAACTTATAAAAGAGAAGGTTTTTAATCACTCTCGATTAAAATTTCCAGAAGCTAAAGTATTTAGTATAACTACTGGATTGCCTGTCATGAAAATGAATAGTGATTTGGGATATAAGCCAGTAACATTTTCAGAGCTAACTAAAGATCAATCATTTTGGAATGGATGTCAAACCTGTAAAAATTATGATGTTTTACAAAGAACATCGCAAAGTATGTGTTTGTGTACTGGGATGCTTTATGATCCTCAAAAAGTAAAAGAACCATCTAAAAAAACATCAATAAAGGTTTTTAAGCGATTAAAACAAATAAAGCAATCACTCTTTTTAAGAAATTCTTTTATAAAGTTGACCAAATTAAAAAATGAAAAATGAATCATCAACCAGAAAAATTAAATTAAAATTATGAAAAAGAAACTTGTATTAGCATATAGTGGTGGATTAGATACGTCTTATTGTGCTGTTTATTTTTCTAAATATTTAGATTATGAAGTTCATGCTGTATCTGTAAATACAGGTGGTTTCACAGATTCAGAAATTGAAACCATAGAACAGAAAGCCTATACTATGGGCGTAAAAAGATATCAAAATATTAATGCAGTTGAATCGTACTATCAAAAAGTAGTTAAATTCTTAATTTTTGGGAACGTTTTAAAAAACAATACTTATCCATTGTCTGTAAGTGCCGAAAGAAGTATTCAAGCAGTAGAAATAATTAAATATGCTAAAAAAATAAATGCAGATTATGTAGCTCACGGAAGTACTGGTGCTGGTAACGATCAAGTTAGGTTTGATTTAATTTTTCAAACACTAGCTCCTGAAATAAAAATTTTGACTCCTATTAGAGATCAACATTTAACAAGACAAGAAGAAATTCAATTTTTAATAGCTAATGGAATAGACATAACATGGTCTAAAGCCAAGTATTCAATTAATAAAGGGCTTTGGGGAACAAGCGTTGGAGGTCAAGAAACACTAACCTCTCATCTTCCATTGCCTGAAGAGGCTTACCCGTCTCAGTTGCAAAAAAAAGACAAACAACAACTACAATTAACCTTTTTAAAAGGAGAATTAATTTCAATAGATAATCAAGATGGGTTGCCACAAGAAAATATTAAAAAACTAAACAAACTAGCCTCTAAATATGCAATAGGAAGAGATATACATGTAGGTGATACCATTTTAGGAATTAAAGGGAGAGTAGGTTTTGAAGCAGCTGCAGCAAATATTATAATTAAATCACATCATTTGCTAGAAAAACATACACTTACCAAATGGCAATTACAGCATAAAGAATACCTATCTAATTGGTATGGGACGCATCTGCATGAAGGATTATTTATAGATCCAGTAATGAGAGATTTAGAATCTTTCTTAGAAAACAGTCAAACACAAGTTTCAGGCCATGTTTATGTTACCTTAAAACCATATCATTTCACTATAGAGGGTATAGCTTCTGAAAATGATTTGATGGATACTGATTTTGGAACTTATGGTGAAGAAAATAAATGTTGGACAGCAGATGAAGCGAAAGGATTCATTAAAATATATGCAAATCAAAGTAAAATAGTTAAACAAATACACAAATGATAGACGTAGGAATTATAGGGGGTGCAGGATATACTGCAGGTGAATTGATTCGAATTTTATTAAATCATAAAGAAGTTACTATCAAATACGTCTACAGTACTTCAAATGCTGGAAATAAAGTAAGTGCTGTACATCAGGATTTGGTAGGTGACACAGAATTAATTTTTTCAAGTAAAATTAATTCGAATATTGATGTATTATTTTTATGCTTAGGACATGGAAATTCAAAAGATTTTTTAGTTAAAACAGCTATTCCATCAACAACAAAAGTTATTGATTTAAGTACAGATTTTAGACTTAAAAATGATGCCATTTTTCAAGAAAGAGAATTTGTATATGGGCTGCCAGAACTTCATAAAGAAAAAATCAGAAATGCTAATAATATTGCAAATCCGGGTTGCTTTGCTACGGCATTACAACTGGGTGTTTTACCGCTGGCATCTAATCATTTAATTCATGATGATATACATATAAGTGCAGTAACCGGTGCAACTGGAGCTGGAACTTCGTTGTCAAAAACTTCTCATTTTACATGGCGAGATAATAATTTCTCTTACTATAAACCTTTTAAACATCAACATTTAAAAGAGGTGCATCAATCAGTAAAACAGTGTCAAGAAGAGTTCTCCTATGACATCAATTTTATTCCAACCAGAGGTAATTTTTCCAGAGGAATTTTTGCAACGATGTATACTCAGTATTTTGGGAGTTTAGAGGATGTGATTAGCGTTTATAATGAATTTTATAAAGATGCTGCACTAACTTTTGTTGCCCATCAAGAATTGCATTTAAAGCAAGTTGTTAATACGAGTAAATGCTTAATTCATATAACTAAACATAAAAACAAATTACTAATAACAAGTTGTATAGACAACCTATTAAAAGGTGCGTCGGGTCAAGCAGTTCAAAATATGAATCTAATGTTTGGATTTGATGAATCTGAGGGCTTAAAATTAAAAGGAACATATTTTTAAAATAAATAAATTATGAAAATAGCAATCATAGGAACAGGTAATTTAGGGTGCTCTATAGCCACTGGATTAATTACTCAAAATGCAATTACCTCATTGTATTTAACCAGAAGAAATTTAGAAAATATTAAAGAATATAAAGGGTATTCAAATGTCTTTTTGACTTCTGATAATAGAAAAGCAGTTAAAAACTCAGATATTTTAATTTTTGCTGTACAACCTGCACATTTAGAAGGAATTTTAAATACTATTAAAGATTTGCTCACAGAGAAACATGTTATAATTTCTACGATTACTGGTTATTCTGTTTCAAAAATTGAAAATAGTATAGGTGAAGATAAGTATGTAATAAGAGCCATGCCTAATACTGCCATAGCTGTAAGTAAATCTATGACTTGTTTATGTAATAATAAAAAAGGGGCAGAAAGAATTAAAATAGCTGAAGCTATTTTTAACAGATTGGGTACGTCGATAATAATTCCAGAAAGTCAAATGCAAGCAGCCACAGTAATATGTGCTAGTGGAGTGGCTTTTTGGATGCGATTAATTAGGGCAACAACTCAAGCTGCAATTCAGTTGGGTTTTGATGCACAGGAAGCACAAAAATTATCTATGTATACTTCTGAGGGAGCAGCACAATTATTAATTGCAACCGGAAATCATCCAGAGGAAGAAATAGATAGGGTAACCACTCCTAATGGATGTACTATAGAAGGATTAAATGAAATGGAACACAAAGGCTTAAGTTCTTCTCTGATTCAGGGAATGGTGGCCTCTTTTAATAAAATAAATAGTATTAAAACAGATCAAATATGAGTTTATTTAATGTATATCCGTTATTTGACATTAAGCCTGATACAGCTAAAGATGTTTTTATTTATGACGAGCATGGAGTAAAGTATTTAGATCTATATGGAGGACATGCAGTTATTTCTATTGGTCATTCTCATCCAAAATATGTATACAACATTGCTAAACAAATTAATAAAATAGGATTTTATAGTAATTCTATTCAAAATCCTTTGCAAAAAGAACTCGCTTCAGAACTGGTAGAGGCCTCAGGGTGCAATAATTATCAATTATTCTTATGTAACTCGGGTGCAGAAGCGAATGAAAATGCATTAAAACTAGCTTCTTTTCACACGAAGAAAAAGAAAGTTATTGCCTTTAAAAATGGTTTTCATGGAAGAACTTCAGCTGCAGTAGCAGTGACAGATAATTCTAAAATAATTGCACCCATTAATGCACAACAAGAAATAGAGTTATTTGATTTGGGTGATATTACTGGGGTAGCAACTGCATTAAATAATAATGACGTTTGTGCGGTTATTATAGAATGTGTGCAAGGTGTTGGTGGACTTGATGAAAGTACTACGAGTTTTTATAAAAGGTTGCATGATCTATGTAGAAAATTTAATGTGGTACTCATTGCAGACGAAGTTCAATCTGGTTTTGGAAGAACTGGTGATTTTTTTGCGTTTCAAAAACATAAAATCACCCCAGACATTATATCCATGGCAAAAGGAATGGGTAATGGTTTTCCAATCGGTGGAATTTTAATTCACCCGAAAATAAAAGCCTCGTTTGGACTATTGGGAACAACCTTTGGAGGGAATCATTTAGCCTGCACGGCATCTTTAACAGTTTTGGAGGTAATAAAAACAGAAAAACTTCAAGAAAATGCAAAAGTGATTTTTGATTATTTTAAAAAGAAAGCACAATCATTGCCTCATTTAAAAGCTGTCAAAGGAAGAGGGTTAATGCTGGGGTTAGAATTTGATTTTCCTATATCCGAACTAAGAAAAAAACTTATTTACAAGCATCACATTTTTACAGGAAATGCTAAAAATCCGAATGTATTAAGAATTTTACCATCGCTAACCATACAGAAGAAGCATGTAGATATATTTTTTACGGCTTTAAAAACAGAAGTATTATGAAGAAATATATAACAATTAAAGATATAAAAAACATAAAACATACTGTTCAGGAAGCTATTCAATTAAAAAATGATCCCTATCAATTTGAAAATTTAGGCAAGTATAAAACCTTGGTAATGCTTTTTTTTAACGCCAGTTTAAGAACTAGACTTAGTACTGAAAAAGCTGCTAAGAGCCTTGGAATGGATGTAATGATTCTAAATATTAAGGATTGTTGGAATTTAGAATATGACAACGGAACCGTTATGAATCTTACCAAAGCAGAGCATATTAAGGAGGCTGCTAATGTTATATCTCAATATGGAGATGTAATAGCTATTAGAGCATTTCCTTCTCTTACAGACAAAGAAAAAGACGAAACAGAACAGGTGCTACATAGTTTTGTAAAATATGCTTCAGTACCAATTGTTAATTTAGAAAGTGCTACGTCACACCCATTGCAAGCGCTAGCAGATGCTATTACTATTAGTGAATTGAAAACAACTTCAAGACCAAAAGTTGTCTTAACCTGGGCGCCTCATCCAAAAGCTTTACCACACGCTGTAGCGAACTCTTTTATTAAAATAATGAAAGAAATAGATGTAGATCTTTTAATTACGCATCCGAAACACTATGAATTAAATTCGAATATTACCGAAGATGTTACAATTAGCTATAACCAAGAGGAGGCTTTGAAAGATGCGGATTTTGTGTATGCTAAAAATTGGAGTAATTATCAAGATTATGGTAAAATTGTGTCTGTAGAAGAAAATTGGATGCTAACCAATGAGAAATTAGGAAACGCAAAGTTTATGCATTGTTTGCCAGTAAGAAGAAATGTTGTTGTAGAAGATGCTGTTTTAGATGGTGAAAACTCGTTGGTGATTGAACAAGCAAATAATAGAACTTACGCGGCTCAAATAGTATTAAAAAACATCTTAAAAACATTATAATGAAAACACTAAAAGTTATAAAAATAGGTGGCAATATCATAAATAATGAAGTTGATTTACTCTCTTTTTTAAAAGGTTTTTCAAATTTAATTGGACCCAAAATTTTAGTTCATGGAGGAGGTAAATTAGCTTCAAATTTATCTAATAAAATGAATATTCCAGTTCAATTAATAGACGGAAGAAGGGTTACAAATGCAGAAACTTTAGATATTATAACCATGGTTTATGCCGGTAAAATAAATAAAAATATTGTAGCTAAACTGCAAAGCTTTGGATGTAATTCTGTTGGGTTTTCTGGTGCAGACGGAAATACAATTATTGCTAATAAAAGGCCTGAAACTCCAATAAACTATGGTTTTGCTGGAGATATAGTAAAGGTTAATATAGATGTACTTAAAATACTAATAAACAATGATATAACAAATATATTTTCTGCAATATCTCACGATAAAAAAGGACAATTATTAAATACAAATGCAGATACTGTCGCTTCCGAATTAGCGATTGCTTTTTCGAATGATTATAAAGTTGAATTGTATTATTGTTTTGAAAAAAAAGGGGTGCTAAAACGAATGAATGATGAAAACTCTGTGATTAAAAAAATAAATAATAAAAAATACATAGAATTAAAAAAATCTAACATAATTAATGAAGGCATGATTCCTAAATTAGATAACTGTTTTTATGCGCTAGATCATAATGTTTCAAAAGTTTGTATAGGACAACCTACCATGCTTTTTGATCATCACTCTAATTTTACAACAATTCAAAAATTATGAAAAAAGAAAAATTAATTTTAGAGGCCATTTTATTATTGAAAAATTTAATAAAAACACCATCATTTTCTTCTGAAGAACATCTGACAGCTTTGTTAATAGAATCTTGGTTTCAAGATTCTAATATCACTTTTAATAGAACTAATAATAATATTTGGGCCATTAATAAACATTTTGATGAAACAAAACCATCCCTCTTGTTGAACTCTCATCATGATACTGTTAAACCTACTAATGGATATACCAAAGATCCTTTTGATCCAGTCATTAATGCTGGTAAATTATTCGGCCTTGGCAGTAACGATGCCGGAGGATGTTTGGTTTCTTTATTGGCAACATTTTCTTTTTTTTATCATCACAAGAATTTGAAATACAATTTGGTTATGGTTGCTTCTGCAGAGGAGGAGAGTAGTGGAGAAAACGGATTAAATAGCATGCTGTCTATTATGCCTGAGATAGCTGTTGCTATTATCGGAGAACCTACCTTAATGCAATTAGCAGTAGCAGAAAAAGGCTTGGTGGTTTTTGATGCCAAAGTAATTGGTACTCCAGGACATGCTGCTCATAAAAATGATGATAATGCTATTTATAATAGTATAGAAGTGCTAAAGTGGTTTCAGGAGTATACATTTGAAAAGCATTCGGAAAGTTTAGGAGATGTTAAAATGACTGTTACCCAAATACAGGCAGGCAAGCAACATAATGCCATCCCCTCTGAAGTAGCTTTGGTGGTAGATGTTCGTGTAAATGATAGGTATTCAAATAAAGAAATTGCTGAGATTTTGGAAAAAGAATCTCCATGTTCTACAATTGTTCCAAGGAGCTTACGATTAAATTCTTCCTCTATATCAGTTGAACATGACCTAATTAAAGCAGGTTTAGAATTAGGAAGAAAGACTTATGGATCTCCAACATTATCCGATCAATCTGTTTTAAGTTGTCCTTCTTTAAAATTGGGTCCTGGAGACAGTACGAGATCACATACCGCCGATGAATTTATTTATTTGCAAGAAATTGAAGAGGGGATTACCCTGTATATTAAACTATTAGAAAAAACATTATTAGATACTAAAGATGAAACTCTGGGATAAAGGAATAAAAATAGACGAAAAAATAGAACAGTTTACTGTTGGTAATGACAGGGAAATAGATATGCACATAGCAAAATATGATATAAATGCTTCATTAGCTCATGCAAAAATGTTGTTTTCTATTGGTATTATAACAGCAATAGAACTTCAGCAATTAGAGAAAGGATTGTCAATTTTAGAAAAACAAATTCATGAAGGAACATTTGTTATTGAAACTCAATTTGAAGATGTACATTCTAAAATAGAATTTGAATTAACCAATATGTTTGGAGAGGTTGGTAAAAAAATTCATACGGCACGGTCAAGAAATGACCAAGTATTGGTTGCTTTACAGTTGTACTATAAAGATCAATTACAAACAATAAAAGGGCTAGTGGGTACTTTTTTTGATACATTGTTGAACCTTGCAGAACTTCATAAAAAATGTTTATTACCCGGTTATACTCACCTTCAAGTGGCTATGCCATCTTCATTTGGGTTATGGTTTTCTTCCTATGCAGAGGTAATTGTAGATGATGTATATCTTCTAGATGCTGCTATTAAAACAATAGATCAGAATCCACTTGGTTCTGCTGCAGGTTATGGAAGTTCATTTCCGATAGACAGAAAATTTACAACAAAAGAGCTTGGTTTTGGTGCTCTTAAGTACAACGTCATAGCTGCACAAATGGGAAGGGGAAAAAATGAAAGAACAATTGCAGCTGCATTAGGGGGTATAGCAAATACTTTATCTAGGTTTTCAATGGATATTTGTTTGTATATGAGTCAAAATTTTGATTTTATTGCTTTTCCAGATTCATTAGTTACTGGAAGTAGTATCATGCCTCATAAAAAAAATCCTGATGTATTTGAATTAATAAGAGGAAAGTCAAATAAAATTCAAGCTTTACAGATAGAAATGACTTTAATTACAAATAATCTCCCGAGTGGTTATCACAGAGATTTTCAACTTCTCAAGGAAAATATGATTAATTTAATTGAGGAAATGAAAACCATTTTAGAAATTTTCAATTACTCTATACAACAAATTAAAGTGAAGAAGATAGATTTTCTAGATGAGAAATATACGTATTTAAGTACAGTAGATTCTATTAATAATTTAGTGATGAAAGGACTTTCTTTTAGAGAGGCATATCAACAAATAGGGGCTTCAGTGACAAATGGAACTTACGAGTATACCAATGCCAAGGAACACACCCATATTGGTAGTATTCATAATTTATGTCTAAATGATATTAGAAAAAAATTTCCTAGATAGTTTTAAATAATGGTAGATTGTCCAAGATGAATGTTAGTGAAATTTACATTAGTATCATTAGGATTGTTAATGAAATCTTCGATAAAATCTCCAACCTTGGAAGTAGTAACCATGTCTGTTTTTGAATTTAAATCTGGTGTTGTAATTTGTAATTTTAAAGATTTATCTACAGCTTTTCTTACTAGAGCTGCTTCCTTAGTTAGTTGAAAATGATCCAATAACATAGCAGCAGATAAAATAGAGGCAATAGGGTTAGCTATGCTTTTTCCAGTTGCTTGTGGGTAGGAACCGTGTATGGGTTCAAATAAGGCATATTTTTCACCAATTGATGCGGATGCTAGTAAACCTATTGATCCACCTATAACACTAGCTTCATCACTAATAATGTCTCCAAACATATTTTCTGTAAGAATTACATCAAATTGTTTTGGATTTAATATCATTTGCATTGCAGCATTATCTACGAATAAGAAGTCTAGAGCTACTTCTGAATATTCTTTTGCTACCTCTCCAACTACTTTACGCCACAACCTAGAGCTCTCCAACACATTAGCTTTGTCTACTAGGGTTACTTTCTTTTTTCTGTTTAAAGCTGCTTTAAAGGCTAAATGTGCTATCCTTTCAATTTCAAAACGATTGTATTCACACAAATCTGATGCTGTATTTCCATCTTTGCTTAGTTGCTTTTCTCCAAAATAAATCCCACCAGTTAATTCTCTATAAATACTAATATCTGTACCTGAAATAATCTCTTTTTTTAATGGAGACTTGTCTAGAAGTGTTTTGTATGCTTTTACAGGACGGATGTTAGCAAATAACCCCAAAGATTTTCTAAGTTTTAACAAACCTTGCTCAGGTCTTACTTTTGCTGAGGGGTCGTTGTCATATTTTGGATGCCCTATGGAACCGAATAATATAGCATCTGTAGTCATGCAAAGTTCTAGTGTTTCATCTGGTAAAGGATTTCCAGTTTTGTCTATAGCTATTGCACCAACATTAGCTTCTTCAAAAATAAACGTATGGTCAAATTCTGAAGCTATAGCTTTTAATACTTTAATTGCTTCATTGGTTACTTCTGGTCCAATTCCGTCTCCTGGTAGGGTGGCTATTTTTAATTTCATTTTTTTTGTTTCCGAAAAGAGTGGAAATATAAGATTTTAATTTATAATAATTACTTTCTCTGAGTTTCAAAAGCCTCGATCATTTCTTTTTTACTTAATAGATAATCAATATCATCATATCCATTAATCATACATGTTTTTTTATAAGGATCAATTTCAAAATTTTCAAATAAATTTGTGTCAGCTATTGAGATTATTTGTTTTTCTAGATTTACTAGAATTTCAGTTTCTGGTTTTTTATGGATAGTATCCATTAAAACGGTTAAAAAACCTGGAGATACTTGTAAAGGTAAAAGACCGTTATTTAAAGCATTCCCTTTAAAGATATCTGCAAAAAAACTTGAAACAATTACTTTAAACCCATAGCCAACCAATGCCCAGGCTGCATGCTCCCTACTTGATCCACATCCAAAGTTATCACCAGCAATTAATATACTTCCTGAGTATAAAGGATTATTTAATGAAAATGCTGTATTGGGAATTCCATTTTTATCAAATCTCCAATCTCTAAACACATTGTCACCAAATCCTTTTTTATCAGTAGCTTTTAGGAACCGAGCTGGAATTATTTGATCTGTGTCAATATTTTCTATGGCTAATGGAATTGCTTTAGATATTATTTTCGTAAATTTTTCCATTAATTTAATTGTTTTGTTATGTCTATAATTTTCCCTTCAACAGCTGTAGCAGCAGCAACAAGAGGACTTGCTAAAATAGTTCTAGATCCTTGACCTTGTCTTCCTTCAAAGTTTCGGTTAGAAGTTGAGACACAATATTCACCTTTTGGAATTTTATCATCATTCATAGCTAGACATGCCGAGCAACCAGGTTGTCTCAATTCAAAACCAGCATTATCAAAAATTTCTTTTAATCCTTCTTCAATAATTTGAGCTTCTACTTGCTTGCTTCCAGGAACCAGCCAAGCAGTTACATTTTCTGCTTTTTGTTTTCCTTTAATAAAACTAGCAGCTACTCTAAAGTCTTCAATTCTTGAATTTGTACAACTACCTATAAAAACATAATTAATGCGCTGATCAATTAACGATGATCCAGCTTCAAAATTCATGTATTCTAAAGACTTTTTAAAAGAACTATTATTTTCTTCAGGAATAGTTTCTGTAATTTTTATACCCATTCCAGGATTTGTTCCGTAGGTAATCATGGGTCCAATATCATCTGCATCAAAAATATATTCTTGATCAAAAACAGCATCAATATCTGATGGTAAGGTTTTCCAATAGGCTACTTTTTTGTCAAAATCTATTCCTTTAGGCGCAAATTGTTTGTCTTTTATATAATTAAAAGTTGTTTGATCTGGAGCAATCATTCCCCCTCTAGCTCCCATTTCAATACTCATATTACATACAGTCATTCTGCCTTCCATACTCATGTCCTCGAAAACATTACCTGCATATTCACAAAAATATCCAGTTCCAGAGTTGGTACCAAGTTTTGAGATTATATATAAGATAACGTCTTTTGGAAGCACTCCTTTTTTGAGCTTTCCGTTAACAGTAACTCGTAAACTTTTTGGTTTTTTTAAAAGCAAGCACTGGCTTGCAAATACTTGTGCAACTTGGCTAGTTCCAATTCCAAAAGCAATGGCACCAAAAGCGCCATGGGTGGAGGTATGGCTATCACCACAAACCATCGTCATTCCGGGTTGTGTAATTCCAAGTTCAGGAGCCATCACGTGAACAATTCCATTATACTTGTGCCCTAATTCATATAAAGTAATATTATTATCAGAACAGTTTTTAGAGAGTTGTTCCAATTGATTTTTAGATAACGCATCTTTAATTGGTAAATGCTGATTTATAGTTGGAGTATTATGATCTGCTGTAGCCACAATTTGATCAGGTCTAAAAACAGGAATTGATCTATCTTTTAGTTCATTAAAAGCTTGTGGGCTCGTAACTTCATGAATAAGATGCTTGTCTATATAAAGCACTTGTGGTCCATCTTTAATTGAATCCACAACGTGTTGATCCCATATTTTATCAAAAAGTGTTTTACTCATAGTATTATATCGTGAGGTAGTGGCTAAACTTTTAATATTTGATTTGAAATACTTGTAGATTCTATGATTTGATGAATGTCATCATCATTGACTTCCTTCTTTCTGTCTGCAAAACTTAAAAAACTATTATAAACTATATCTAGTTGTAATTTTGTTAACTCATAACCTGCAATTTTTGCTCTGTAAGCTAATGCTGCTCTACCACTTCTAGCAGTTAATACAATGGCAGATTCTGTAACTCCAACATCTTTAGGGTCTATTATTTCATAGGTCTCACGGTTTTTTATGACACCATCTTGATGAATTCCAGAACTGTGAGCAAATGCATTAGCGCCTACAATAGCTTTGTTAGGTTGGGTGTAAACCCCCATACTTTCACTTACTAATTGGCTTAACCCGTATAAATGTTTAGTGTTTATGTTTGTGTCTAAGTTGAGGTAGGGATGTTGCTTTAAAATCATTACTACCTCTTCCAAAGCAGTATTTCCTGCTCGTTCTCCAATGCCGTTAATTGTACATTCTATTTGTCTAGCACCGTTAATAATACCTTCTATAGAATTTGCAGTAGCTAATCCAAGATCATTATGACAATGGCAAGAAATGATAGCATTTTCAATTCCTTTGACATTTTCTTTTAGATATTTTATTTTGGCACCATACTCACTTGGTAGGCAATATCCTGTAGTGTCAGGTATATTTAATACTGTAGCTCCAGCTCTAATGGCCTCTTCACATACTCTAGCTAAGAACTCATTTTCTGTTCTACCAGCGTCTTCTGCATAAAATTCAACATCCTCAACAAAAGATTTCGCATATTTGACTGCTTCGAATGCACGGATGAGAATATCTTCTTTGTTCGAATTAAATTTGTATTTGATGTGTGATTCTGAAGTACCTATTCCCGTATGAATTCTAGGTTTTTTTGCATGCTTGAGAGCTTCAGCAGCAATTTCAATGTCTTTTTTTACAGCCCTAGTAAGACCACAAACAGAGGCATTTTTTACTATTTTTGAAATTTCTTCAACAGATTTAAAATCACCTGGACTAGAAACTGGAAAACCTGCCTCAATAACATCTACACCCAAAATATCAAGTTGTTCCGCAATAATAATTTTTTGACTTGTATCTAGCTTACAACCAGGGACTTGCTCTCCGTCTCGAAGTGTTGTATCAAAAATTTGAATGGTGGAATCTGACATTTATTGAAATATATTTTTGTATTGCCTTACGAATTTATATTTTGGATAGCTCTTAGACATCTTTTAATTTTATATTATTACGATGTTCAACAAGATAATTAATACTTAAAAATCTAATATTCAATAACTTAATAAGTTATTTTAAATATGACTAAATCTCAAAAAGATAATTTATTTCAACTCATTAAATCGCTTTCAAAATCTGAAAAAAGGCAATTTAAATTATACGTTGGAAGGTTGGGTGTTAATGCAGACTCAAAATTTCTAAACTTATTTAATTTTTTAGACAAAGCAACAACATATAATGAAACTTCTATCTTAAACAAAGGGGGGATTAAAAAACAACAATTAGCTAATGTTAAAGCGCATTTATACAAGCAGATTTTAATTAGTTTAAAATTAAGTCCGTCTCATCAAAATGTTCGATCTCAAATTAGAGAGCAACTAGATTTTGCCTCAATTTTATATCACAAAGGGTTGTATAAACAGAGCCTTAAAATTCTTGAAAAGGCTAAGGAATTTGCTATTTTAAACGAAGAAAAAAACCTTGCATATGAAGTTGTTGAATTAGAGAAAGTAATTGAATCTCAATACATTACAAGAAGTATAAGTAGTAGAGCTGATGAGTTAACTATACAAGCCAAAGAGTTGAGTGCTTTAAATGTTATTGCTAGTAAATTATCTAATTTATCTCTTCAGCTCTACAGTATAATTTTAAAATCTGGGTATGTTAAAAATGAAGAAGAAAATATTTACATTAGAGATTACTTTTATAATAGGTTGCCAAAATTCGATATAAGTCACTTGGGTTTTAGAGAAAAATTATGGCTATATAAAGCGCATTTATGGTATAGTTTTTTAACTCAAGATTTTTTAAATTGTTATAAATATGCATCAAAATGGGTGACCTTATTTTATGAGAATCCAATCATGATTAATTCACATCCTGTATTTTTTTTAAAAGGCAATAATTATTTATTAGAATCTCTATTTTTTATTAGAAGAAAAAAACGTTTTGAAAAAACACTTTTGAGTCTGGAGAAAATTATAAGTAGTGACGGATTCCCAAAAGATAACAATATTGAAGCTTTAAGTTTCTTATATATAAATCTTCACAAAATAAACTTATATTTTACTGATGGTAATTTTGATGAGGGTTTAAAAATTATTCCTGAAATCGATTCGCGATTGGTTTTTTTTAAAAATAGAATAGATGAACATCATGTGATGACCTTTTACTATAAATTTGCTAGTATGTATTTTGGTTCAGGAGATAATGATACCTGTATCTTTTATTTGGATAAAATTATTTCGAATAAATCACTGTCTATGAGACAAGACTTGTTGTGTTTTTCCAGAATCTTAAACTTATTTGCACATTATGAGGCTGGTTATGATTATCATATAGATACGCTACTTAAAAGTACCTATAAGTTTTTGCTAAAAATGAATGATTTACATGAGGTACAGAAAGAAATGATTAAGTTTATTAAAAGCTTACAAAACATTTACCCGCAAGACATTAAAAAGGCTTTTATAAAATTACATTCAAAATTAAAAACTTTTGAGGATGATCCATATGAGAGTAGAGCTTTCTTGTATCTCGATATTATTTCCTGGTTAGAAAGTAATATTCAAAATAAACCCATAGGAGAAATCATAAAAAATAAATATTCCTTAAATATTGATAGGTGATTTTATCAGATTCATAAAAGTGCCCTATAAAACTACTTTTTTTTTTCTCAACTAAATTTAAGTCATACATTTGAATCGTGATACAAATTATAGAATACATAACTAATACACTACAAAACAAGATAATAGTCAACTTATTTGTGATTATTATCATCTCTACTATTACCCTTTAGGGGTATATTTTTTTCATATAAATCAGGTTAACAATTCGAGTTTCGATAGCATCGAAAAATCTATAAAATTTTTCAAAACTTTTATAAAATGAAAGTATTAAAGTTTGGTGGGACATCAGTCGCCAATTCAAAAAACATTAAAAAAGTATTAAATATTGTTGCTAATTCCTCTGCAGAACAAAATGTAGTAGTGGTAGTTTCGGCATTTGGCAAAACAACAAACGCACTGATTAAAGGTGCTACATTGGCAGCACAAAAGAATGAAGAGTATCTTGAGATTCTAAAAGAGCTAGAAAATCATCATTTTAGGGTTGTACAAGAATTAATACCAACAAAACACCAGACTTCTGTAAATAGCCGTGTTAAACAATTGTTTAATCAGTTGGAAACTATATATGAGGGTTGTTTTTTACTTAGAGAACTTAGTCCGAAAACTTTAGCTAAGGTTTCCAGTTTTGGTGAATTACTATCTTCTTATATCATTGCAAAAGCAGCTAACGAAAAGTTTGCTACAGTTTATAAAGATAGTCGAGAATTAATTGTTGCTTCAGATAATTATAACAATGCAGCAGTAGATTTTTCTGCTACATTTAAAAATTGTGATGAATATTTTTCTACCCATACACAGAAAGTAACTATTATACCTGGTTTTGTAGCTAGAACCGTTCATGGAAAAACAACTACACTTGGAAGAGGTGGATCAGACTTTACAGCATCAATAATAGCTGCTGCATTAAATGCTTCAGAATTACAAATTTGGACAGATGTAAGTGGTATGTTTACAGCCAATCCATCTATTGTAAAACAAGCATCTGTTATTGATCACATATCTTACCATGAGGCTATGGAATTGTCTCATTTTGGAGCAAAAGTAATTTATCCACCTACAATTCAACCAGTTTTAAGGAAAGAGATTCCAATAGTTATAAAAAACACATTTCAACCAGAAGACTCAGGAACTTTAATTACTAAAGAAACGAGTATTAATAAGCCAGTAAAAGGGATTAGTTACATCGAAGATATCTCTCTAGTAACTCTTGAAGGAAATGGTATGGTTGGTGTTCCTGGTTTTTCTAAACGTTTATTTGAAGTACTTTATTTACATCAAATAAATATTATTTTAATTACTCAGGCCTCCTCAGAATTATCTATTTGTCTTGCAATTTCTGACGATGATGCCTCAAAAGCAAAAACGATTATTGATGAGGTATTTGAATATGAAATTCAATTGCAAAAGGTAAAACCTGTTAAAATTGAAAAACAGTTATGTATCATTGCCTTAGTTGGAGATAATATGAGAAATTATCAAGGATTAAGTGGTAAAATGTTTAGTGCTCTAGGAAAGAACAACATAAATATTCGTGCAATAGCTCAAGGTGCATCAGAAAAAAATATTTCTGCTGTGATTGATAAGATAGAAGCAAAAAAAGCATTAAACACTTTGCATGAACGCTTCTTTGAGGAAAGAATTAAAGAATTAAATCTTTTTGTAACTGGAGTAGGTAACGTAGGAGAGAAATTTTTAGCTCAGATCAATCAACAAAATAAATATATTAAAGAAAATTTAAAGTTAAAAATTAGAGTGATAGGGGTTTCTAATTCTAGACAAATGTTTTTTGACAACAATGGTATAGATTTATCCAATTGGAAAGAACTTTTAAAAAATGGAGAAAAGGCAGGAATTGACACTTATTTTTCTAGAGTTTCTCAACTAAACCTCAGAAATAGTATCTTCATAGATATTACTGCCAATCAAAATATTTCTGAGATGTATGAAGCCTATTTACGTCAAAATATTGCAGTGGTAACTTGCAACAAAATTGCCTGTGCTTCTAGTTCTAAAAACTACAATATTTTAAAAAATGTTTCTCGAAAATCTAATGTTTCTTTTCTTTATGAAACTAATGTTGGAGCTGGATTACCTATTATTGATACGCTAAAGAACTTAATAGCCTCAGGAGATAGAGTCCATAAAATTCAAGCAGTACTCTCTGGGAGCCTAAATTTTGTATTCAATAAATTTGATGCATCAACAACTTTTTCTTCAGTGGTAAAACAGGCTGCTATTGAAGGCTATACCGAACCAGACCCAAAAATAGATCTTAGCGGTATTGATGTGGCTAGAAAAATTTTAATTTTAGCCAGAGAAAGTGGTTTTGATTTAGAATTAGAAGACATAGAAAACAATTCATTTTTATCAAAAGAAAGTCTTGATGCAAAAAATAATACTGATTTTTATTCGTCACTAGAGAAAGATGAATCTCAATTTCAACAGTTATTTTTGGATTCAAAAGCGAAGAACTGTCGTTTAAAATATGTAGCTGAGTTTAAAGATGGTAAAGCTAGGGTTGGTTTGGAACAAATAAACTCCTCTCATTCCTTTTATCATTTAGAAGGAAGTGATAATATTGTATTGTTTTATACAGATAGATATTCTGAGCAACCTTTAATCATTAAAGGAGCTGGTGCTGGAGCAGAGGTTACAGCTTCTGGAATATTTGCAGATGTTATTAGAACAGGAAACCTATAGATTATAGGATACGAATTAGAAAATAATAAGATGAAAGAAATTAAAATATTTACACCTGCAACAGTTGCCAATATTTCTTGTGGTTTTGATATTCTAGGTCTTTGTTTGGATACTGTTGGAGATGAAATGATTGTTAGAGAGGTGCCTGAAAAAGGAATAAAAATAACAAAAGTAACAGGTCAAAATTTGCCGCTAGAAACACATAGAAATGTTGCTGGTGTAGCAGGCTTAGCATTACTTGAACAAGTAGATGCCTCTGTTGGTTACGAAATAGAAATATATAAAAAAATAAAACCAGGTAGTGGAATAGGGAGTAGTGCTGCTAGTGCAGCAGGTGCTGTTTTTGCAATCAATGAATTATTAGGAAAACCATTTTCTAAACAAGAGTTAATTTATTTTGCAATGCAAGGAGAAAAACTAGCTAGTGGAACTGAACATGCAGATAATGTATCACCTGTAATTCTTGGAGGCTTCACCCTAGTTAGGAGTTATCAACCATTAGATGTTTTAAAAATTAATTCTCCTGATGATTTATATGCGTCTATTATTCATCCTCAAATAGAAGTGAAAACATCAGATTCAAGGGCTGTTTTAAAAAATCAAGTAGCATTAAAAAAAATGGTTATTCAAATGGGTAACTTTGGGGGTTTAATTAGTGGGTTATACACTAATGATTATGATTTGATAGGAAGATCCTTACATGATGAAATTATAGAACCCAATCGATTGATTTTAATTCCAGAATTTGATAAAGTTAAAAAAGCGGTTATTCAGGCAGGTGCCTTAGGTGCTGGTATTTCTGGTTCTGGGCCTTCTATTTTTGCACTGAGTAAGGGCGATGAAACTGCTAAGTTTGTTGGTGAAACAATGGCAAAAATATACAACAATACAGATATAGATTATGATATTCATGTTTCAAAAATTAATCAACAAGGAATTAAAATTTTATAAATAAGTATGAGATATTATAGTCTAAATAATTCATCACCTTTAACCTCTTTCAAAAAAGCAGTTCAAAACGGAATCGCACCAGATAGGGGCTTGTATTTTCCTGAAAAAATTACTCCAATTTCTAAAGACTTCATAAAAAATATTAGTGATTATTCTAATGAAGAAATTGCATATGAAGTAATCAAACAATTTATTGGAGATGAAATTCCAACTACTATCCTTAAAGAGATTATCAAAAAAACTATTTCTTTTGATTTTCCTGTTGTTAATTTAGATGAAAATATTGGTTCTTTAGAATTATTTCATGGCCCAACGATGGCTTTTAAGGATGTAGGTGCAAGATTTATGTCTCAATGCTTAGAATATTTCAATCAAAACAAAACTGAAGATATTACAGTTTTGGTTGCTACTTCAGGAGATACTGGAGGTGCAGTTGCTAGTGGGTTTTTGAATGCAATAGGTGTTCAAGTAGTGATTTTATACCCAAAAGGGAAAGTGAGTGAAATTCAAGAAAAACAATTAACTACTTTAGGGAATAATATTACTGCTCTTGAAGTAGACGGTGTATTTGATGATTGTCAAGAAATGGTAAAATCGGCTTTTTTAGATAAAAATATTTCTAGAAATTTAACATCAGCAAATTCTATAAATGTGGCTAGATGGTTACCTCAAATGTTTTATTTTTTCTTTGCTTATAAACAAGTTAGCAAAAAATATAAAGATATTATCTTCTCTGTTCCTAGTGGAAATTTTGGAAATATTTGCGCTGGTTTGTTAGCTCAAAAATTAGGATTACCCATCAAACATTTTATAGCTTCAACAAATATTAATGATACAGTTCCTAAATATCTAATTAATGGGGTTTATGACCCGAAACCCTCTAAAGCTACTATTTCTAATGCTATGGATGTTGGTAATCCAAGTAACTTTATTAGAATTCAAGAATTATTTAATAAAAACTTATCCAGCTTAAAAAAATCTTTTTCTTCGTATAGTTTTTCAGATGATGAAACTAAAATAATGATGAAGCGTATACATGATAAATTTAATTACATCTCAGAACCACACGGTGCCATTGGTTATTTAGGTTTAAAAAAATACGGTTTAAAAACTAACGAGTTTGGTGTTTTTTTAGAAACTGCACATCCGGTTAAGTTTTTAGAGGTTGTAGAAGAAACTCTTAAAGTTGATGTAGCGATACCGTCTCAAATTAAGCAAGTTATGAGTAAAGAAAAAGTGGCTACTAGCATTGCTAATTATCAAGAGTTAAAAATATTTTTAAATCGATAATTATTCTTAGATTATTCATTCATTAATTGCTTACCACAAATTTAGTATTTTTGACAAATTCTATTTGCGTGTAAATACTAAACACATTAGTAATTAAATTCTTATTATAAGCGTTATTGTATGATTTTATGAAGTTTACTCATATACCATTTCAAACAACAGGGTTCTTTTCCAAGATAATTTCTGATTATTTAGATCAGAAAGAATCGATTCAGCCCTACTATAATAATCTTCCAAATTTGAAAGGTTTTGCTTCTCAAATTCAAGAGAAAGGGGAAAACTTTTCGCTTAAAACTAGAAAAGAGTTAGTATGTGTTTTACAAGATCAGTATAGGAATATAACTGCTTCTGAAGCCACCCTAGAAAACATAAAATCGCTTGAAAATAAAGATACTTTTACTATTACAACAGGTCATCAATTAAACTTGTTTACAGGGCCATTGTATTTCTTATACAAAATAATTTCTACCATTAATTTATCTGAAACTTTAGCAGAGCAATTTCCTTTGCAACGTTTTGTTCCTGTGTATTGGATGGCTTCAGAAGATCACGATTTTGAAGAAATTAATTATTTTAAATTTAAAGGTAAAAAAGTAACTTGGGATAGACCAGATGGTGGAGCCGTAGGTAGGTTTTCATTAGAAGGTATGCAAAAAGTTTTTACTAGTTTTTCAAAACAATTGGGAGATTCTAAAAATGCAGTATATCTATCAGAACTTTTTGAAAAAGCATATGTATCTCAAACCTCTCTTGCTGAGGCTACTAGATATATTGCCAATGAGTTATTTAAAATGTATGGTTTGGTTATTTTAGATGCCGATGACCAACGGTTAAAAAATATTTTTGCTCCAGTTATGAAGGACGAATTGCTTCATAAAACCTCTTGGAGTTCAGTTTCTAATACCACAACAAATTTAGAAAAGGAATATAAAGTACAGGTAAACCCTAGAGAAATTAATTTATTTTATTTAACTGAAAACTCTCGAGAGCGAATTATAGAAAACCAAGGACAGTATACAATTCATAATACAGACCTTGTTTTTTCTGAAGCTGAAATACTTAAAGAGCTAGAAAACCACAGTGATAGATTTAGTCCAAATGTAATTATGAGGCCTCTATATCAAGAGGTGATTTTACCGAATCTATGTTATATTGGTGGTGGTGGTGAACTTGCTTATTGGTTGCAATTAAAAGCATACTTTAATACTGTACAGATTCCTTTTCCAATATTATTGTTGAGAAATTCAGTCCAGATTGTTTCCAAAAAACAGGTTAAAAAATTACATAATTTAGATATTTCTTTTGAAGAAATGTTTATGAAACAACATCTTTTACTTGCTAAAAAAGTTCAAGAAAACTCAGATATTCAATTTAGTTTTGCAGATGCTACAGAATTGTTAACCCAACAATTTTTAGCACTAAGAAGAATTGCTAATGAAACAGATGTTTCTTTTATTGGTGCAGTAGATGCTCAGCAAAGAAAACAACTAAAAGGCTTAGAGAATTTAGAAAAAAGATTGTTGCGCGCAGAAAAAAGAAAACAAGTTGATAGAATTCATAGAATTATCGCATTACAAGATCAATTATTACCCAACAAAAGCTTAGAAGAACGTCAGCGAAATTTTTCTGAGTATTATTTAATACACGGGCAAAACCTAATTATCGCACTAAAAGAATCATTAAAACCACTAGAACAAGCATTTACTATCTTAGAACTCTAAATGAACTTAAAGCCGGGATTGCATCCTAGAAATAAGCACAAAAATGGTTATAACTTTGATGTTTTAACCAAACACAATAAAAACTTAGCTTCTTTTGTTACAAAAAACAACCATGGAACCCTTACTATAGATTTTTCTGATCCAAAAGCAGTAAAAGAATTAAATAGTACTTTATTAGAAGTTCATTATGGAGTCAAAAAATGGATTTTCCCTGATGAAAATTTATGTCCACCAATTCCTGGACGTGTTGACTATATGCATTATATATCAGATTTATTATCGGATTCTAATTGTACCGAAAAGATTACTATTCTGGATATTGGAACTGGTGCAAGTTGTATTTATCCATTACTAGGAGTTAAGGAGTATGACTGGGATTTTGTTGCAACAGATATAGAATTAGATTCTTTAGATACAGCACAAGATATCATATCTGACAACAACCTTGATGCTAAGATTTTACTAAGGCAACAGTTTAATGAGGCTAATATCTTAAAAGGAATTATTGAAAAAGGAGATTCTTTTTCAGCAGTTGTTTGTAATCCACCTTTTTACAAATCAGAACAGGAAGCTAAAGGAGCTAATGCAAGAAAATCCAGAAATCTAGGAAATAATGCGGTTCGTAATTTTGCAGGAAATAATAATGAATTGTGGTATCCAGGTGGTGAGAAAGCTTTTTTACATAATTACTTATACCAAAGTTCTTTGTATAAAGATACTAGTGTTTGGTTTACCAGTTTAGTATCTAAAAAAGAAACCATTGAAAGTCTGCAAAAATCCGGAGAGAAACTAAAGGTGAAAACAATGAAAATAATACCCATGCATCAAGGCAATAAAATCACTAGAATTGTTGCTTGGCAGTTTTAGATTTAAGTATTTTTATTTGAGAATCTTTTAGCTTCTATCAGTTTCTATAGGTTTATTATGACTCTTGAATTGATCAGCTGTCGATTTTTTTATCTATATAAAAACATTGTCCTTAATTTTCCATTTTTTACATACAAAAGATAATATTCCGTATACCAGCATGTGAACAAAAACCAAGCAAATAAATGCATAGAGAGGAACACCAAATAGTTGATAGGGCCAATAATAAGTCCATACCCCTAAATTTATAGTAATTACTTCACCAAAAGCAGGAACAAACAATGACAACCAAAATGCAATAATAAGCTTATTGCTCATGGTTTTGTTTTTTAAAAATTCAATCATTCTAGATTCTATGCTATACAGAAAATAAAAAGCCAGCATCCAGGCAAAAGGTAGCCATAGAGGAAGCTCTCTAGAAACCTCATGATATTCCCAATAATTATTATGAACACCCCAGTTTTCACCAAGTAATCCCCCAAAACCAGTTAGTATCATTCCAATGAGTAATATCCAGTTTTTAGTTTGAGCAATGATTATATTTTTATAAATAACATGAAGAATTTTTAAAAGTAAAATAATAGCTATTATAGCATCATTAGATTTTAAGAATCCGATAAGAAACCCAGCAATACAAAGTTTAATAATGGCTTTTAGAATCTCTTTAAGAAATCCTTTATAATTTGTTATTTGAATCATCAAAATATAAATACCAATGGAGTTGAAGATGAAGCAAATTTAGGATATTTAATTAAATAAAAACTTAAATACAAAAACCAAAGCTATCAACTTTGGTTTAGGGGGTAATTCATTCTTTCTCATTACAATAAATCCCAAAAATGTTTTTACTAAACATTAGTAATAGAAACTTATAACTTTTCATTTAGATTCAATAACTATGCCAAAATAAAAAACCGAAGAAATATCTTCGGTTTTTTATTTTTATTATAAATGAATGACTTCGTCATAAGCATCAGCAACAGCTTCCATAACTGCCTCACTCATTGTGGGATGTGGGTGAATTGTTTTTAAAACTTCATGTCCAGTAGTTTCAAGTTTTCTTCCCAATACTGCCTCTGCAATCATGTCTGTTACACCAGCACCTATCATATGGCAACCTAACCATTCTCCATATTTTGCATCAAAAATTACTTTGACAAAACCATCAGTTGTTCCAGCAGCGGTTGCTTTTCCAGACGCAGAGAAAGGGAATTTTCCAACTTTTAATTCATATCCTTGTTCTTTTGCTTGTTCTTCTGTTAGACCTACAGAAGCAATTTCTGGGCTAGCATACGTACAACCAGGTATGTTTCCGTAGTCTATTACTTCGCTATGTAATCCAGCAATTTTTTCAACACAAGTTATTCCCTCAGCTGAAGCAACGTGAGCTAAAGCAGGTCCAGGAGTTACATCTCCAATTGCGTAATAGCCGGGTATATTAGTCTGATACCAATCATTGACTAAAATTTTATCTCTATCTGTTATAATTCCAACATCTTCTAATCCAATATTTTCAATATTAGTTTTAATTCCTACTGCAGATAATAAAATATCTGCTTCTAAATTTTGTTCTCCTTTTTTAGTTTTTACTGTAGCTTTAACACCAGCACCAGACGTATCTACAGTTTCTACAGAAGAGTTTGTCATAATTTTAATTCCAGCCTTTTTCAAGGATCGTTCAAATTGTTTTGAAATATCTTTATCTTCAACGGGTACTATTGTTGGTTGAAATTCTACGATTGTTACCTCTGTACCCATAGAATTATAAAATGAAGCAAATTCAACCCCAATGGCTCCAGAACCAACTACTATCATAGATTTTGGTTGAGAGGGTAAAGTCATTGCTTGTCTGTAACCAATTACTTTTTTTCCATCTTGTGGTAAATTTGGTAATTCTCTAGATCGAGCTCCAGTTGCAATAATAATATGACTTGCGCTATACTCAGTGAGTTTTCCATCTTTAGAAGTTACATCGATTTTTTTACCAGCTTTAACTTTTCCAAAACCTTCTATAACATCAATTTTATTCTTTTTCATTAGAAATTGAACTCCTTTGCTCATTCCTTCTGCAACACCACGACTTCTTTTTATAACGGCTTCAAAATCTTTATCAATAGACTCGGCTTTTAAGCCGTATTGATCTACATGTTTTAGGTATTCATAAACTTGAGCACTTTTTAATAATGCTTTTGTAGGAATACAACCCCAATTCAAACAAACACCACCCAAACTTTCTTTTTCTACTACAGCTGTTTTAAAACCTAATTGAGAGGCTCTAATGGCGGTAACATATCCTCCAGGACCACTACCAACAATGATAATATCGTATTTCATAATCTTTTGTTTTTATTTCTTGATTGAGCAAAGTCTTCATCACTTTTGTAATTTTTACTAGGTGTTTTTAACTCTGCTTTCATCATTTTTACATTCTATTTGGAACTTGAATTCCTAATAAACTAAATGCAGATTTTATGACATAGGCTACTTTATTAGCCAATTGAACTCTTATAATTTTTTTCGATTCGTTAGTTTCTCCCAAAATAGATACGTTTTGATAAAAAGAATTGAACTCTTTCACTAGATCATAGGTATAATTGGCAATTAGTGCAGGAGAGTAATTTTTTGCAGCCTGTTGAATTATATCTGGATACAATTCTAACTGTTTGATTAATTCTTTTTCTTTACTATGTAAAGAAGTGCTAATTGATTTTACTTCTAAACTAAAATCGAATTTGGCTTTTCTTAATATTGATTGTATTCTTGCATAGGTATATTGTATAAATGGACCTGTGTTGCCTTGAAAATCTACAGAGGCTTTAGGATCAAATAAAATCCTCTTTTTTGGATCAACTTTTAAAATGAAATATTTTAATGCACCTAAACCAATGATGCGATATAAATCAGATTTTTCTTCCTCAGAATAACCATCTAATTTTCCTAATTCCTGAGAAATATTTTTTGCAGTATCGGTCATCTCTAACATCAACTCATCTGCATCAACTACAGTTCCTTCCCTAGATTTCATTTTCCCTGATGGTAAGTCTACCATACCATAACTTAAATGATATAATTGTGCTGCCCATGAAAAATCTAATTTTTTTAATATTAAAAACAAAACTTTAAAATGATAGTCTTGTTCATTTCCAACGGTATATACCATTCCATTAATGTCTGAATGATCTTTTACACGCTGAATGGCTGTACCAATATCTTGAGTCATATAAACGGCTGTTCCGTCTGAACGCAATACTAGTTTTTCATCTAGCCCTTCATCTGTCAAATCACACCATACAGATCCGTCTTCTTTTTTAAAGAATACACCTCGGGTAATTCCGTCTTCAATAACATCTTTTCCTAATAAATAAGTATTGCTTTCGTAATATAATGTATCAAAATCTACTCCTAAATTTTTGTAAGTAATTTTAAACCCTTCATATACCCAACTATTCATCATTTTCCATAGCGCTACAGTCTCAACCTCTCCAGCTTCCCATTTTAATAACATTTCTTGGGCCTCCATAAGAATAGGAGCTTGTTTTTTTGCCGCTTCTTCAGAGCTTCCATTAGCAATTAGAGTACTAACTTCTTTCTTGTAGGCATCATTAAATTCTACATAATATTTTCCAACAAAGCTGTCACCTTTCATCCCTGTTGAGTCAGGGGTTTCTGAGTTTCCAAATTTCTTCCATGCCAACATAGACTTACAAATATGAATACCACGATCATTTATGATTTGTGTTTTGTAAACTTTATGTCCTGAAGCTTTTAAAATTTCTGCTACTGAATATCCTAGTAAATTATTTCTAACATGCCCTAAATGAAGTGGTTTATTTGTGTTTGGAGAAGAGTATTCTACCATTACTACATCTTTTGACTTGGACGAAAGCCCAAAGTTACCTTGTGTATATATTGCATTAAAAGATTGAAGATATACGCTATCATCAATAACTAAGTTTAAAAAACCTTTTACAACATTACATGCAATAACTTCTTTTACGTTTTCAACTAAATACCCCCCTAAACTTTCTCCAATTTGTGCAGGATTCCCTTTTTTATATCGTAGCATAGGAAATACAACAATGGTAATATCACCCTCAAAATCTTTACGTGTTGCTTGAAATTCAACCGTAGGTAATGTGGTTTCAAAAAGTGCTAAAAAACCTTCTTTTACTTTAGCTTCTAAAAGGGTTTGAATATTCATTGAGTATGATAAATTGAAGTACAAAATTACATATTTTATTTTGTTTTTTTGTTAGATGTTTACGCAGATTTTATTGGTACTTTTGTATTGCTTTAGCATTACTATACGATACTAATCCTAGTAGACATTTGTGTTTGCTGTAGTTAGATTAAAAAATAACTTTATTGGCATGGAAAAACGTTTAGAACAATTACCGAAATTATCAAAGGAAACCTTTCCTGAGACTCAAAAGTATTTTAAAATGCTGAAGAAGAGAACACCTAAGAATTTAGATGTTGTAATGAAAGAATTGCACGATAATGAGTTTAAAAAAACAGATTGTTTGACTTGTGGGAATTGTTGTAAAACAACCAGTCCTATATTTATAGAAAAAGACATTCAGCGTATATCTAAGCATCTAAATATGAAAGAACGCAATTTCATAGAACAATATTTAGAAAGAGATCAAGATGATTTTATGGTATTAAAAACAGCGCCTTGTTCTTTTTTTGATGCTACTGACAATTCTTGTTTTATCTATAATGTTAGACCAAAGGCTTGTTCTGAATACCCACATACCAATAGAAAAAAGTTTATTCAGATTACAGAGCTAACACTTGCAAATACTGAAGTATGCCCAGCCACTCATTCCATTATTGAAAACTTAAAAAAACGAATACCTTTACATTACAATAAAAAAGTAAAAAGAAGTTAAAAAACTTTCTGTATTTTTAGAGAAAATTACATTTATTTTGGAAACTATTTTTAATTATTTTGAAACTATACCATCCACACATAGAAGTATTATACTCGTAGGGGGAATTACTTTTTTTTGGCTTCTAGAAGGAGCTTTACCTTTATTTAATTTTAATTACACGAAATGGAAACATGCCATTCCAAATTTCTTTTTTACGTTAACAACCATTATCATAAATTTTACTCTAGCATTTTTACTACTTGGCACTGCTGATTGGGTTCAAGCAAATAATTTTGGTATTATTAATTGGTTACCCATTGAAATTCCTTTGTGGCTTTATGTATTTTTAGGGGTACTATTTTTAGATTTCTTTGGCGCCTATTTAGCACATTTTACTGAACATAAAATTAAACCTCTTTGGATGGTGCATTTAGTTCATCACTCAGATCATAAAGTAGACACCACTACTGCAAATAGACACCACCCTTTGGAGAGTATTATACGTTTTGCATTTACGTTGTTTGGAGTATTAATTGTAGGAGCTCCTATTGCTATTGTTATGATTTATCAATCATTGTCTTTAGTTTTTACTCAGTTTACACATGCTAATATAAAAATGTCAAGATCTCTTGATAAATTATTGAGTTATTTTATCGTTTCACCAGACATGCACAAAGTTCACCACCATAACTTATTACCTTACACAGATTCTAACTACGGAAATATATTTTCAATTTGGGATCGTTTATTAGGAACTTATAAATATTTAGATAGAGATAAAATTGTTTATGGTGTCGATACTTTTCCTGATGAAAAAATAAATTCTTCTCTAAAAGAATTATTAAAACAACCATTTCAAAAATATAAAAAGCCTACAAATTCAGAAGAATTGTAAAAGTATATTATTTGTAAAGTAAATAGGACTTTCTGATGTTCCTAAATGTTTTTATGTCTTCTTCCCAAGAAGCTCTGATTAATTTCTCTGTAATTTTTTCTTCAATTTGATTTTGAAGTTTTTCTGTACCAGCTAACTTGGTAAAAAAAGAATTAAAGAAATTTTTAGTACGATTTTGTTGTTTTGCTTTTATGAGCCAAGATAAATCAAGACTGGCTAATTTTTTAGTCTCCGTTAAGTCTTCCCCATAACATATTGTATAGGCATGTTTTGGAGATTTTGACCCTTTATTAGGGTTGGGAGTAAACGTAAATTTACTTTTTGTATTTAAAAAGGGGGAGCCATAAATTTGAAATTGCTTAGCAGTTCCTCTTCCAGCACTTACGTTTGTACCCTCAAAAAAACATAAACTTGGATATAAATTAATAGCTGTATCATTAGGTAAATTAGGTGAAGGTTTTATGCGTAAATTATAGTTTGATGAATGTGAATAGTTTTTTAATGGTATTACAGTCAAGTTTGTTTGAATGCCATTCTTCAACCATTTCTCACCATTAATCATGAGTCCATATTCTCCAATTGTCATACCATAAACTACAGGGACAGGATGCATTCCAACGAAACTTTTATGAGCAGCTTCTAAAACTGGACCATCTATATAATGTCCGTTTGGATTTGGTCTGTCTAATAATAATACAGGAATTTTTTCTTCTGCGCAGGCTTCCATAACATAGTGTAGCGAAGAAATATAGGTGTAAAATCTAACACCAACATCTTGAATATCAAAAACCATAAGATCTATATCTTTTAATTGTTCCTTTGTAGGTTTTTTATTTTTACCATAAAGAGAAATAATTGGGATTTCTGTTTTCTTATCAATTCCATCTGCAATAGATTCTCCAGCATCTGCATCACCTCTAAAACCATGTTCAGGAGCAAACACCTTATGAATATCTATTTTTAAAGAAACCAAGCTATCTATTATATGAGTATAGTTGTTTTTATTATAAATAACAGATGTTTGGTTTGCAACAATTGCAATTTTTTTTCCTTTTAATTTCGAGAGATATAATTGGGTTTGATCTGCGCCAGTGTAAATTTTAGATGAAGGTTTAGATTCTTGCGCAAAGGAAACGATTACAGTACTAATGAATAAAAGAATAAATAAATATGTACTTTTACGTGCAGTTAAAATCATAGCATTGAATTACGAATTATTTGTAGCGAAACGAATTATCTCTAGCAAAGAGTATAAAAGTAGTATTTCGTCTCCAATAATAAAAATTGCCATTGCAGCAATTTCATTAGGAGTGGTTATTATGTTAATTGCCATTGCTACAGGTGATGGTTTACGTGAAAAAATTAGGAGTAAAGTATCTGGCTTTAAGGGCCACATACAAATTACAAAATATGATGCCAATAATTCTGATATTTCTGTTATGCCTATTGATAAAAATCAGAATTTTTATCCTAAGTTCTCAACTATTAAAGGAATTAAGAATATTCAAATTTATGCCAATCAAGTTGGATTAATTAGAACAAAAACCGATTTTGAAGGTGTTGTTTTCAAAGGTGTTTCTACAGATTATGATTGGACATTTTTTAATGAATATTTAATAGCAGGAAAAACTCCAAATTTTAATCAAGAAAGAACTAGAGATATTCTACTGTCTAAAACTATTGTCGATAGATTGAAATTGAAGTTAAATGACACTATTAATGTTACCTTTTTTAAGAGTAAGGTCTCTAAATTACCATCAAATAGAAAGTTAGTTATTACTGGTATCTATAATACCGGATTTCTTGAGTTTGATAAAAATATGATGATTGGAGACATAAGGCAGATTCAGCGTTTAAATCGATGGAATGAAAATGAGGTAGGTGGTTTTGAAGTTATTTTAGAAAATTTTGATGATTTACAGCAAAAAAGTATTGAAGTTTATAATGAAATTGATGCAACATTAGATGCAACTTCAATAGCTTCAAATTATCCTGGATTATTTGAGTGGATTGAGCTTTTTGATAACAATACATGGTTTATTATTATCATTATGATTCTGATAGCTGGTATAAATATGATTACTGCATTGTTAGTTTTAATTCTAGAGCGAATTCCAATGGTTGGTATATTGAAGGCCATGGGAAGCTCTAATTGGAGCATACGAAAAATCTTTTTGTACAATGCATCTTATTTAATTTTTGTCGGATTATTTTGGGGTAATTTAATTGGACTGATACTACTATTTTTACAAAAATATGGTGGGTTTATTTCACTTGATCCTGCTACGTATTATGTTTCAGAAGTTCCTGTAAGCATTGATTTTTTATCTTTAAGTTTATTAAACATAGGTACCTTAGCCTTATGCTTTTTAATGCTAATTATTCCATCAATTATTATCACAAAGATTCAGCCTTCAAAATCTATCAAATTTGTTTGATTAGTTTCATAGGAAAACACCATTCGCTTGAAGGTTATTTCTGAAATATTTTGTTCCTTTACGGGATAATAAAGAACATAATGCAATACGCTAATAATATATTAGAAACTATTGGGAATACACCTTTAGTAAAGATTAATCATTTGACGAAAGATTTACCATGTTTGGTTCTTTCCAAATATGAAACTTTTAATCCTGGAAACTCAGTAAAAGATAGAATGGCATTGCAAATGATTGAAGATGCCGAAGCTGACGGACGTTTGAAGCCTGGAGGAACTATTATTGAAGGTACTTCTGGAAATACAGGTATGGGACTAGCACTAGCAGCAGTAATAAAAGGATATAAATGTATTTTTGTTATGGCTGACAAACAATCCAAAGAAAAAGTTGATATTCTTCGAGCAGTAGGAGCAGAGGTAGTTGTATGTCCAACTGATGTTGAGCCAGAAGACCCAAGATCCTATTATTCGGTATCCAAAAGATTGGGAAAAGAAACCCCTAATTCTTGGTATGTGAATCAATATGATAACCCAAGCAATTGCAAAGCACATTTTAAAAGTACAGGTCCAGAAATTTGGAAGCAAACAAATGGTAAAGTAACACATTTTGTTGTTGGAGTAGGTACAGGTGGAACTATTTCAGGTGTCGGAAGCTATTTGAAAATGATGAATCCTGCAATTAAAATATGGGGTATTGATACTTATGGCTCTGTTTTTAAAAAATATCATGAAACTGGTATATTTGATGATAATGAGATTTACCCATATATTACTGAAGGTATTGGAGAAGATATTTTGCCGCTAAATGTGAATTTTTCATTAATAGATGGTTTTACTAAAGTAACCGATAAAGATGCCGCTATTTATACTCAAAGGCTTGCTAAAGAAGAAGGAATGTTTTTAGGTAACTCTGCAGGAGCTGCTATTAAAGGTCTTTTACAATTAAAAGAACATTTCACAAAAGATGACGTTGTTGTTGTTTTATTTCATGATCATGGTAGTAGGTATGTTGGTAAAATGTTTAATGATGATTGGATGCGTAAACAAGGATTTATCTAAAAAGTCTAAAAATCTAATTAAAGAATAATCTCAAATGACTATATTGATACAATATTTAAAAAAAAAACCATGAAATTTTTTAAATTCATAGTTTTCACATTGTTGATAACAGCTTGTTATAATAAACAGGACCAAAAAAATAATTTTATGAACTATTCTGATGAAATTTTGGAGAGAGCTCAGGAAATTCATGATCGAGTATTGGTTTTAGATACTCATGTAGACATTAATGTGGCTAACTTTACTAGTGATAACAATTATACTGAAGATTTAGGAAATCAAGTCAATCTTCCTACAATGGAAGCAGGGGGGTTAGATGTTGCTTGGTTCATTGTTTATACAAGTCAAGGACAGTTAACAGCTGAAGGATACAAAAGTGCATATCGCAATGCAATAAGTAAATTTGAAGCGATTCATAGACTAACAGAAGAAATAGCGCCGGATAAAATAGGTCTTGCTGTAAATTCTACTGAAGCGAGAGAATTGCATCGTTCTGGTAAGAAAGTTGCTATGATTGGTGTAGAAAACGCATATCCTCTTGGTTTAGACATTTCTAGAGTTAAAGAATTTTATGACAGAGGGGCAAGATATATGTCATTATCGCATAATGGCCATAGCCAATTTTGTGACTCCAACACAGGAGAATTGGATAGCTTGTGGGTAGATAACGGAGTAAGTGATTTAGGTAAATTAGTGATAGAGGAAATGAATAAATGGGGTATGATGATCGATGTTTCTCATCCATCAAAACAATCTATTAAAGATATGATAAGTCTATCTAAGGCTCCTATAATTGCCTCGCATTCCTCCGCTAGAGCTTTGTGTAATCACAGCAGAAACCTAGATGATGAGCAGTTAGAATTGATCAAATCTAATGGAGGAGTAGTTCAAGCAGTAGCCTTTAGTTCTTATGTTAACATGGAAAAACATGAAGCATATACAGCTGCTGTATCTAAAATAATTAAATCTTTAGCTAAAGAAAGAGAATTCAATATAATCTCTAGAGGTGAAATTAGAAAATTAGAAGCCTTTGAACGTAAAAGTTATCTAGGGAAATATAAAACTATATCAAAAGAGGCATCATCATTAATGACTATAACTGACCCAAAACCAGTTGATGTTTCAGATTATGTTGATCATATTGACTATTTAGTAGAAAAAATAGGTTTAGATCATGTTGGTATTAGTTCAGATTTTGACGGTGGGGGTGGAATTTATGGATGGAGTGATGCATCTGAAACACTTAATGTTACTGCAGAGTTGTTAAAAAGAGGCTATACAGAAAACGAAATTTCACAATTATGGAGCGGTAATTTACTTCGAGTTTTAGATGATGTAGAAGCTATTGCTAAGAAATTACAAGGCCCAAATAAGGTATAAAATAGTTAGATTATTGAATGTAAACAAAAAACCATCCCTTAAAGATGGTTTTTTTTACTAAAACTAATCAAATTACTTTTTATAAATCAAATAATCAAGATTTATAAAAACTTCAATTCAACTATTATGCCAAAAGACATTATTTTTTTAATTTTTAAAATTTATGTAATATCAAGTTATATCTCAAAACAATAAATTATTTTAAAATTAAGTTGACTTATAGTTTATATTGCGTGCTTGTGTGCTTTATAAGATGAACGAACTAAGGCACCACTTTCAACATACATAAAACCCATTTCTAGTCCTAAAGTTTCGTATTTCTTAAATTGATCTGGTGTTATAAATTCCTTTACAGGTAAGTGTTTTTTTGTAGGTTGTAAATATTGACCAATAGTTAAAACATCTAGTCCTACTCCTTGTAAATCTTTCATGGTTTGAATTACTTCCTCTTCAGTTTCACCAAGACCTAACATTAAGCCGGTTTTAGTTCTCATACCTTTCTCTTTGAGGTACTGAAGTACGCCAAGACTTCTATCGTATTTAGCCTGAATTCGTACTTCTCGAGTTAATCTTCTGACAGTTTCCATATTGTGAGAAACCACTTCTGGATGGACATCAATAATACGATCTATTTGATTTGTTTTTCCTTGAAAATCTGGAATTAAAGTTTCTAAAGTAGTGTTTGGATTTGCTCTTCTGATGGCATCAACAGTCTCAGCCCAAATAATAGACCCACCATCTTTCAAATCATCTCTATCAACAGAGGTAATTACGGCGTGCTTTATGCCCATAATTTTAATTGACCTAGCTACTTTTTCGGGTTCATCCCATTCAACCGTTTCGGGTCTTCCAGTCTTCACACCGCAAAAACCACATGATCTGGTACAGATATTACCTAAAATCATAAAGGTAGCAGTACCTTCTCCCCAACATTCACCCATATTAGGGCAACTACCACTGGTACAAATAGTATTTAATTTATACTTATCTACCAATCCTCTAAGTTCTGTGTACTTTTTTCCTACAGGAAGCTTTACACGAAGCCAATCAGGTTTTTTAACTCTTTTAGGAAGTACAGCAGTATCGTTTGCCATTAATTAATAATTTATTTTGCAAAGTTACAAAGAAAACTTAAATAAACTCAACAGATACCAAGCACTAAAAACTATTAAAAATATAATTCCACAAATACTTAAAACTTTTAAATATATCGAAGGTTGGTGTTCTTTTGGTGTATGTTTTCCAGTAATTAATATATAGTTTAAAACAGCATAAAATGGAGCTGTTAAAAAAGAAAGTACAGTACCTATTTTAACTAATAGCCCCATATTATCACTAAAATATTTCAAGATTATATAGGTTCCTATACCAAGAAATATGATCCAAAACCAGTAGTTTAACTTTAGTTTGGTGTTGAACAATAATTTATTTGCTATTGTCATAGATCTTGGAGACGCATCTAAAGCTGTAATTGTGGTACTAAACATTGTAGTTAAGGCTGCTACAGCTATAAAAACATAGGTTAAATCACCCAAGTTTTGAGTATATAATTCTATTAGTTGACCAGCAAAAACACTTCCTTTACTTGAAAAGCTCTGACCTGTATTATTCATAACCAAGGCTCCAAGAATTATAAAACAAACTGCCAACAGTATAGTTCCTATATACCCAATATTAAAATCGAATATAGCTTGTTTAGGTGTTATTTTTTGATGAGAAATTTTTTCTTTTTCAATAGACCATATAGATTGCCATATAGAAATATCTAAGGAAGTTGGCATCCACCCTAAAAAAGCTATTAAAAAAGTAATTTCAACAGCTCCATTTGGAATAATTTGGTGATAACTGAAAGTATGATCATTTTTAAACAGGGCCACAGTTACTGCTATTAATGTACAAATTGTTAGTAATAAAATTACATATTTCATAAAACCATCAAGTAATTTGTATTTTCCAACTAATAATATCAAAATACTAATAATGGTTATGATTGCAGACCAAGTAAGAATATCAAAACTTCCAAAAATATTAGTTGCTAACCCAGCTGTAACCACTGTAATTGCAGCTTGAATAATAAACATCGTAAAAAAACTAATAATATAGCTAATTGCTAATATCCCTTTCCCTAATTTATGGTAACCTTCAAGTAGAGTTTCTCCAGTTGCAGCAGCATATCTTGGACCAAATTGAAAAAATGGATACTTGAAAATAGCAGCTAAGAATAATACCCATAAAAGTCCAAATCCAAAATCAGCACCTGCTCTTGTAGATTGAACAAGGTGAGATACACCAACTGCTGCACCTGCAAAAAGTAACCCAGGACCTAAAGATTTTAGGATTTTTTTCATTAGGATTTATTTATAATCTCTGCTAATATTTTTTTAGCACGTAACAATTTTACTTTGATATTACTCATAGGTTCATCTAAATGTTGAGAAATTTCCTTGTAGGTTAATTCTTTAAAAAAACGTAGATGAATAACTTCTTGATATTTAGGTTTGAGTTGTTTAATGTCTTCAAGAAGCTTTGCTAAGTTTTGTTCAGTAATAAGATTGTCTTCAGGAGTTGGATTATTATCAACAATTTTATACGCTTCAGCCTCTTGATCTTCACTTGTAGTGGTATTGATAGATTTTTTATTTTTTCTAATCAAATCAATATGTATATTTTTAGAAATTGTAGTTAACCAAGTTTTGAATTGATATTTGTTGTCAAAACTATGAATCTTATCAAATGCTTTTGAAAACGATTGAATGGTAATATCTTCTGCATCATTTTCATTTTGAGTTCTTTTTAATTGATAGTTATAAATGTCTGACCAAAAGTGATGTAATAAAAAGTTAAAAGAACTTTGGTCTCCTTGTTTTGCTTTCTGAATGTGATTAGCCAAATTTTCTCTAGTTATTTCCAATGCGTCTGTTTTGAAATGGAGTAAGTTATAAATATAACAAATTGAAATAGAACTAAAAATACTTCTATAAATGTTGAAAAATATAGAATACATTTTTTTTGTAATTTTTTTGCAGAAAGACCAATGATTATGGAGGTGAAAATTAAATAGCTTAAAATAATACCTAATGTGTAGTAGTCTGCTTTATAATAAAGTAAAAAAGGAATCAAGCATATAAAAAGTAGTTTAGAGCTACTAAATAATCCTAAAAAGAATTTATGTCTAAAATTATAATGTGAGAATGTATTTAGTTGATTTATTTTTTGTGTAAACCATTTTTTTAGAGTGTGTGGAGCTTCATAAATTATAAAGCTATTTGGGCTTACAACTATAGTGGTATTTGATGAGGTAGATGCATCTCTAATAAAAAGATCATGATGCCCAGAATCTATTTTCATATGATTTATAAATCCATTAACGCTATAAAACTCACTTTTTTTGTAGGCTAAATTTTTTCCATCAGCCACATAAGATGACCCAAGTTTTGTGTAAGAAAAAGATTGGATAGTAGATAGTAATTTGTCAAATCGAATTAAAATATTTAAAAAAGAGTTTCTTTTCGATTGATATGCTCCATAACCTAGTACAATAGATTTTGATTCAGAAAAATGAACAGTCATCTCTTTAATCCATTTTTTTGAACTAGGCAAACAGTCAGCATCTATAAAAAGTAATTGTTCATGTTTTGCAGACTTTATCCCTAGTGTTAACGCATACTTTCTATTTCCCCAAAAAGCTTCATTATTTTTAACGTTAACAATTTTTATTCTTGAATCATTGTCTTGAAATTTTTTCATTACCGCTAATGTTTCATCATTTGATGCATTATTAATAAAGATCAATTCATAGTTTTTATACTCTTGTTCTTGGAGTAATGGAATAAGTCTAGTTAGATGCTGAGCATTATTTTTAGCATACACTATAACAGATACGGGAATAAATTCATCAAAAGATTTGGTTGAAGTTTTATGAAATAATAATGATGTAAACGAGATGTAGTAACATAGTTGAACTACTGCGGTAACTACAAAAGTGTAGAATAAAACAGTAATGACCATTGAAATTTAATTATGTGTTGGTTCTGTGCAATCTTCAAATTGATCTGAAGTTTTTCCACAAAAACCACAGGCTTCACCAGTTTTATTTAGCATAGGATTTTGACTAGCACAGGTTCCGGCAAATTCACCATCTTTTTTTGCCCATATTTTTATGGCTATTCCTGCTACACCAATAGCAAGTAGACCAATGGTTATTAAGATAAGTTTCATTAAATGATTTTTAGGTCGTACAAAGATAAATAATTCTCCTAAGACATTAACGTAATTAATCGGTGTTATTGTTTGTGTTCTAAAAATAAAAAGGCAAGTATTTTTATCAATAAATAATTTATTCAATAATATTTACTTCGATGTCTAAGGTAATTTCGAAAATAGATAAAATGGTTTCTTGAATTTTTTTAGCAAGCGTATATATGTCAGTTCCACTAGCTTTATCGAAATTTACTAAGACCAGAGCTTGATTGTCATGAATTCCACAATCTCCATACCTTTTCCCTTTAAACCCGGCTATTTCTATTAACCAACCTGCTGGAATTTTATAATTATAAGAAGTATCCTCTTTTTTTGAAGATGGTATTTTATAAAATGGAATATTTGGATACTTTTCTTGTAGTTTTTTAAATTGTTTTAAGCTTACAATAGGGTTTTTAAAAAAGCTACCACTATTTCCTATTTTTTTTGGATCAGGTAATTTAGCCTGTCTAATATTAATAACAATATCAGATATGTCTTTTATAGTTGGATTACTAATTTTTCTAATTGCTAATTCTTTTTCAATAGCACCGTAATTGGTGTTTAAATGATGATTTATTTTTGTGAGTTTAAAACGAACTGAGGTAATAACAATTTTTTCTTTTAATTCATTTTTAAAAATAGAATTACGATATCCAAAATTACATTCTTTGTTATAAAATTCAACTTTTTTTGCACTGTTTAAATCTATCCCCTCAACTTTAGTAATTACATCTTTTACCTCTACACCATATGCTCCAATATTTTGAATTGGTGATGTTCCTACATTTCCAGGAATTAAAGAAAGATTTTCAATACCACCATAATTTTGAGAAATACACCACATAACAAATTCATGCCAATCCTCACCTGCATTAACTGTCAGTTCTACCTCACTTTCATTTTCATAATATACGGAAATACCCTTGATATTAATATGTATAACAAGCTTGTCTATATTTTTAGTAAGTAACATATTGCTACCACCACTTAGTAAAAAAACATCCTTTTCTTGTGTTAAAATTTTTTGTAGTTTAATAAAATTATCAACAGAAACAAATCTACTTGCCGTTACATCTATACCGAAAGTATTATAGGATTTAAGAGAAATGTTTTGTTGAATATTCAAGTCTATTTTTTATTTGATAGTATGAAATTTATTAATAATAAAATGTTGTGTTTATCTAATCAAACTTACATTTTTTATTTTTTATAGGAAGCTAAAGCTATTTTTAAAATCTCAACACATCTAACTAAATCTTCTTTATTTAAGACATAGGCCATACGAACTTGATTTTTACCCTCACCTTCACTAGAATAAAAACCACTAGCTGGAGCTACCATAACAGTTTCATTGTTGTGATGAAATTCTTCTAAAATCCAGCGTGCAAAATGATCTGTATCAGTAACAGGTAACTCTGCTACACAATAAAAAGCACCTTTAGGATTAGCAACTTTTACACCCTCAATTTTTTTTAATTCAGTTATTAGCGTATCTCTTCTCGCAACATATTCTTCGATAACCTCATCAAAATAAATTTGTGGAGTGTCTAAGGCTGCCTCACTAGCTAATAAAGCATAAGTTGGTGGACTTAATCTAGCTTGAGCAAATTTAATAGCTGTATCCATAAACCTTTTGTTTTTTGAGACAATACAGCCAATTCTTGCACCACACATACTATATCGTTTTGAGACAGAATCAATCATAATTGCGTGCTGCTCTAGACCAGTTTCAGACATTACAGAATGATGGGTGTTATTATCATAAGCAAACTCTCTGTAGACCTCATCTGCAATTAAGAATAAATCGTGTTTTAATACGAGGTGTTTTAATTTCAGAATTTCTTCCTTACTGTAAAGATACCCGGTTGGGTTACCGGGGTTACAAATTAAAATTGCTTTGGTTTTTTTAGTTATTAATTTTTCAAAATCATCAATATTGGGAAGTGCAAAATTATTTTCAATTTTTGAAATCACAGGAACAACTGTAACACCAGATGCAGTAGAAAATCCATTATAATTTGCATAAAATGGTTCTGGGATAATAATTTCATCACCTGGATCAGTTATGCTACCCATAGTAAATAATAGCGCCTCAGATCCACCAGTAGTGGCAATAATATCTTGAGGAGTTATATTAATATTATTTTTTTTGTAATAATGAGTTAACTTTTCTCTATAGATTTCGGATCCCTCAGATCTTGCATATGAAAGTACCTCAATACTGTTATTTTTAACAGCATCTAAAGCAACTTTAGGTGTTTTTATGTCTGGTTGACCAATATTTAAGTGGTATACTTTTATTCCGTTTTTTTTAGCAGCTTCTGCAAAAGGAACTAATTTTCTTATAGGAGACTGAGGCATCAGTTCTCCTTTTTTTGATATTAAAGGCATTTAATTATTATGTAGTTTATAGTTTTTTAATTATCTACAGATAGTAAATTCTTTTTCTTTTCGAATGATACTGTTTTTTCAATATAGCCTTTAATTTTTACCATTTTACGTTCATTTTTTGCATTTGAGAAAATAGTGATGGCTTTAGAGAACCCCCCAAGTCTTTTAGTATCATAAGCAACTTCAATTTTCCCTTCCTCGCCTGGCATTATTGGATAATTTGGTTTTTTTGGTACTGTACAACCACAAGAAGCTTGGACCCTTGAAATAATTAAAGGTGATTTTCCTACGTTTGTAAATTCAAACACTCTTACACCATCAGCTCCTGATATTATTTTACCGTAATTAATAGTCTCAGTTTTAAATTTAAATTCTGGTTTTAAGTCCTCGGCTTCTTGAGCAATGGAAATAGTAGCAGATAATATTATAAGAAACGTAAAAAACTTTTTCATAAAAATTAAGGTTTTAAAAATATCAAAACAAATTTAATCAAAAATAATTCAACAGACTTTTAATTACTACAGATAATTGTACTTTTGCACACTTAAGGCAAAAAGTATAATAAGTATGAGTATTCCATCAAAATATGATGCAAGTTTAGTAGAAAGTAAATGGTATGACTATTGGATGAAACACAATTATTTTCATTCTGAAGTAGACGATAGAGAGCCTTATACCATTGTAATTCCT
>Ga0209119_1000401_pt1 | contig 43920 bp, 40 predicted proteins | sample COG_03_FD_184747 | JGI IMG/M metagenome (GOLD analysis project Ga0209119, IMG submission 184747) | Pelagic Microbial community sample from North Sea - COGITO 998_met_03 (SPAdes) (version 2) | ecosystem: Environmental > Aquatic > Marine > Neritic zone/Coastal water | place: Helgoland, sampling...
GCGCAAACGCCAGTGCCACACTTTATAGTATTATCGAAACTGCTAAATCCAATGGCTTAGTGCCATTCGATTACCTCAACCATCTGCTAAATGAAATCCCAAGCCTGAAACCAGATGACACTATCGAACACCTGTTGCCATGGAATTGCGCTAAACGCTAGGTGGGATCACCGGAAGCTTACGTAGTAGTTATACCCATTGGCTTGTATAAAATGTTTTAGCAAAAACAAAATACCCTGGAGATTGTTATTAACAATCACTTCAATGTTTGATTTGCTTGGGGAATTACACAAACGGGTTAACACACGAAAAATTGAATAGTCGCTTTTTAAGATTGGCACAAGAACAAACCCACGGATAATATTGTGCCGCATCAAACCACTTTTTTTGATTTTGTCTCATTTAAAAAGGGCATCACCCAGTTACTCTAATATAAAACATCACACTTTATCCCACAGATTATGAGTTGTTTGCGGGTTTCTGGGATAAACACATCCAAGTGAATTTGGCAATTACGATATAGCGAGGTTAAAACAAGGTTTTTTCATTTACGACATAAGATTTTAGACCGAAGTACAGATCTAATTAAAACTCATGACGGCTCTAGTAAGATTATTCAAAATACCAGAGTGTTTTTGGCGTTAATAGGAAGTCAGCATTTAAAGTGCAGACCTTTAATATCTCTGCGGGAATAACTGTTACTTATTGAATGCCACCATAGCTATTTCCAGACAGGGTCCTTTTCCAGTTCGTGCCAGATTGCTTCGGCAATACTAACGGGCAAGTGTTGTAGCCGAATATGAGGAGAGTCGCTTGTTCGAATAATTCGCATGATTTCATTGAGTGGCATGCTTGGTTTAATGATGGTTGAGAAATTTTTAAGTATTTCGTATTTCGTAAACATTAAGCCGATTGCAACGTCATCAGGAAGGTCGTATCGTATCGATTGTTTACGTTTTACCAAGCTTAACGCTTCTTGTGAACTCAGAAAGTAACCTGAACCTGAAATAAAGGTATTTCCCTCAAATTCGTCTAATTCAGAAATGGTTTTGATGCATTTGTCGGGGCCAATCCAATTGTAATGCAATAGGTTTTCTCTCAAAGCATCATTCCATACCATTGCGCCGGAGTAACCGATCATCTTTTTTGACTCAACATGATTTTCAAACTTTGACATTTTGATAAAGCTACTTAAATTAGTTCTGAAAAAAACATCATATTTATCATGTAACAGTTCCAAAGCATAAATTGTTTTACTAAGGATTCCCGGCACATTGATCGACTGAAATTGTGGATTGCAAAGCCGATCTAAATCAGACTTTTTATCTTCAATAACATTATTTGGAATGTCTGAGAAAAGATCCGTCACTGTGCCGTTTTCAAGCAAAAGAAATACATCAATGTTTGGCTTTACCTCGTTGGTATATTTTATCAATTCAATCCAATAGGTTTTGATGTAATGAATGTAAACTGGTTGGTTCGTTGCCGCTATTACAAGTATGGCAATTTTCTTCATGTACTCATCCTTTTAGGTCTGGTTGCTCCGCATTTACCGGAGATTATTATATCTGAGTCATCGAGCTTCGAATGGATCAGGGTATTTAGTATTGGAACAATAAACGCTATCCCAGCTCTAATCAATATGAAATAGGCTTTACTTGGGCTACAATCATGAAGTAAAACATGCTATTCAAATGGCATGTGACGGATGAAAAAACCAAGGCTTAACCTTATGGATACGCTATGCGCTCCAGTTGAAAGTATTTTGTGCTGGGCCAGACACCGGTGGCCTGCTTTGCGGCGGTATTAAGTTGTGCGACTGTGGTATGAGTGAAAGTGATGCCTGTTTATGTGAGTGTGACAATATTGTTTGGATAACCATGGGCCAGGTGATACGGGTGATAATTCTCACATTGTGTTTTTCACATATTTTACATTCAGTGATGTAAATGTTGAATACCCGTTTAAATCGTTACGCCCAACTCATACTTCTTACCTAGTAAGGTTTCTCGGACTCGTTCATTTTTTTTAAATGTAAGTGGGGATAGCTCTTTAACCTTCCCCTAACTCTATAGACATCTATTACTTAGAAACCGAGGTGATGTAAACGTGCTATGAATAAAAAATACCCCGATGAGTTTAAACAAAAAGCCGCTCGCCAAGTTGTTGAAAAAAGCCATTCCGCACCTGATAGTTCCAAGCATTTAGATATATCCGATAAGTATCTCTATTACTGGGTAAGTAGACAAAAATACCTGCCAGTCAATCCGCAGAGTAAACAGAAATGCGCCAGCTTAGGTAGAGATTAAAGATGTTATTTCGTCAATATAGCCAACACCCACATAGGTTTAACATGTTACATAAAGCAGAATCATGGTTTGCTATGAGCCTTGTTTTAGATAATACAAAGGAAATTTGGATTGATACCAATCCACATAAATGATCTAAGCCGGGAATCAGATTAATATTCAATATCTCGCTGCATACAACAATCACGGTAACAGTTCCAAAGTCTATAGATAGTCACCATTTTAAGACTGCAGAGTGCAATTGTTACTGAGCCAAAGCTACATTTACCAGAAAAGTGATGTAAAAAATTGAGTATGAATTAGTCTTTAGCATGTTCTTTTATGAAGGTTACGGAGGGCGCAAAAAAAGCACCGCCAGTTTCGGCTGTGGTGTAGTCGAGTAATTTGTCGTAATGACCCTCATCATCACCAAAAATTCGGCTTTTAAGCAGTTTAATGAAGGGTAGCGGGCTATTTGCACAAGATACACAATATATCCCCTGAGTAGACATGTCCCCATAAGGCATATTCTGTGTAAGTAATGCGCTGTTATTTTTATTTGGGGTGGTAATTTGAACACGGGCTGTGTAGGAGTCTGTGACTAAATCGGCGCTGTTTAGTAACCTGTTATCGGTTTTCTGTCGACCCATAATCTGTTGTTGTTTAGCAATAGGTAACAACTGCCACTTTTGCATATTGTGCTGATAACGTTGAATATGTAGGTAGCTTGAGCCAGTAAAATCGGGATCATCGGCACCCACTATTGCGACATCGAATTTTTTCATGCCCCTAGGATTCTCAGCACCGTCAACAAAACCTGTGAAGTCTCTACCATCTAAATATCTAAATCCTCTTACCTCTTCATATAAATCGACATGGGGCTTTAACAATTGAACAATCTCCACCCCAATCGCATGACAAATATCAATACGGTCAGCCTTAATCAGAATAAATAAGTCACCGGGAGAATTCGGGGCATTTCGGTCTTCGCAGTGGATATCAGGAAAGGGAGCAAGTTCTTTAGGAATAATATCTGGATATAACTCGTACCAATAATTAGTACCTATGGCGAGCACACCGGACACCATAGCTTCGTAATACTCATCATCAAAATAAGACAATAAGTCTAAAATGCGAGCTAATTTTACGCGTATAGCTTGAGAGTCATCGTCAACCACCGTAAATGTCAAATAAAGTGCGTGAAGATTTGGCTCTGCGCAGATACCTTTTTGGGCTTGAGTCATAATACTTTAATCATATCCAACACTGTTAATAACCGGCTGCTTGGCCATCTTTACGACTTTCAGATGCACCGTAATACACTCCTGTTTTTGGATCACGCATAATAGCTTGATAGCCACCATACGCACCGACTACATCACGGAGTATATGACCCGTTTTAGTCAGCTCTCTCCTTACCTTATTATCGAAGCCTGACTCTAAGCTGACATAACCACCGTCTGTCATGGACTCACCTGTCGGTTGGCTAGACCCAGAATGTAACATCCGAGGTGCATCCCCCGCTTCTTGTAAATTCATCCCAAAATCTATCAAGTTCACCACAATTTGTGCATGCATTTGTGGTTGTGTTCCACCGCCCATTACACCAAAACTAAGCCAAGGCTGGCCATTACGCGTGATAAAAGCGGGGATAATAGTATGAAAAGGACGTTTATTCGGCGCATACACATTAAAATGACCTTCTTTTAAACTAAACAACTCGCCTCTGTTCTGCAAACCAAAACCCAATCCAGTGGGTGTCATACCCGATCCCATGCCACGGTAGTTACTTTGAATTAACGATACCATATTGCCGTCTTTATCCGCCGTGGTGAGGTAAATGGTGTCCCCATCATTTAACCCCGCATCAACACGCTTGGCGACTTTATTACTATCAATTAACTTGCGGCGCTGTTGCGCATACTTTTTAGAGATTAACCTGTCCACTGGGATGTTATTAAAGGCAGGATCCGCGTAATACTTTGCTCTATCTTCAAATGCCAATTTTTTCGCTTCGACAAAAGTATGAATATATTGCTCAGAGCCAAAACCCATGCCTTCAACATCAAACTGTTCCAACAGATTTAAAATTTGCAATGCGGCTATACCCTGACCATTTGGTGGCAATTCCCACACATCATAACCCTTATAATTGGTTGATACTGGCTCGACCCACTCAGACGTATGACTGGCTAAATCTTCGTTACTTAAGAAACCACCTTGCTGTTTAATGTATGCATCTATCGAGCGCGCAATATCGCCTTTATAAAAAACATCTCGTCCACCAGCCGCAATTTTTTCATAGGTAACAGCTAAGTCTTTATTTTTGAAAATCTGTCCTTTAACTGGGGCTTTGCCATTAGGCATATATGTCTCTTTAAAACCTGCAAATTCGCTCAACTTAGGCACACTGCGCTGCATGTAATAAGCCACCAGCTCACTTACTGGGAAACCCTTTTTTGCATATTCGATACTAGGTGAAAGAATGCTGGTCATGGGTAAGTTGCCAAACTTAGCATGCAGTTCAAACCACCCATCCACCGCACCGGGAACAGATACAGGCAGTGGTCCATAGGCAGGAATATTGTCGAGACCTTGTAACTTAAAATGCTCTAAAGTAAGCGACTTGGGTGAACGACCCGAGGCATTGAGTCCATATAATTTTTGAGTTTTAGCATCCCACACAATGGCAAACAAATCACCACCTATACCACTACCCGTTGGCTCAACAAGTCCTAACATAGCATTGGCTGCAATAGCTGCATCTATGGCATTCCCGCCCTGCCTTAAAATATCCAAACCTACTTGAGTCGCTAATGGCTGACTTGTCGCTACCATAGCGTCTTGGGCTATCACTTCAGAGCGAGAGGCAAAAGGTTCGCCTGTTATTCGGTCATAAGCAACACTATGAGAGCTACCTAAAGCCAGGGTTAATAGACTCATTAATATAGATATTTTCATTGGCCACAGATTAAAAATTAACAATGTTATTAGGATACTCTGATTTTACAGTGCAATGCACTGACTTAAACTATACAAACTTAATTAATCAATGACATTGGATAATCAAACTAATAATACACTGCGCGTTGAAGGTATAGATACTGACTACTATGATCGTTTTCATAGCTTGCATGCTTGTTGATTGTTGATTGTTTGGGCCAAAGTAAAAGACCCATATTAAGTGGAGATTGATGACTTTAAATAGGGTAAATGACGCTGTGATAAAGATAGTGCAAGACAACGTATTCTTCCATAAAAAAGCCCCGCGAATGCGGGGCTAATACTGTTCTTATCAAAGGTTAACTAAACATATGTGTTACCACTCAGTTAAACCTTCTATCATTTTTAATGAACAATGATTAAGAACGAACAGTGAAGTCAGGATAAGCTTCAAGACCACATTCACTCATGTCTACGCCTTCGAACTCTTCTTCATCACTTACACGAATTCCAATCACTGCTTTGATGATTGCCCAGGCAATGAAGCTGGCTCCAAACACCCAAACAAAGATAGTAGCCGCACCAATCAACTGACCACTAAATGTAGAAGCATCGTTAGTGATAGGCACAAGTAATAAGCCTAATAAGCCAACCACGCCGTGAACAGAGATAGCGCCCACTGGATCATCAATTTTAAGCTTGTCTAAGGCAAGGATGCTAAACACCACTAATACACCACCCAAGGCACCAAACAATGTAGCTTGTAACGGAGTAGGAGTAGAAGGTTCGGCTGTAATCGCCACTAGCCCAGCCAATGCGCCATTTAACGCCATGGTCAAGTCAGCTTTCTTAAATAAGATGCGAGCAAGGATAAGAGCGGTAACCAAACCACCAGCAGCGGCAGCATTAGTATTCAAGAAAACCACTGCAACGGCATTGGCGCTTTCAACACTTGCTAAGGCGAGTACTGAACCACCGTTAAAACCAAACCAACCCATCCATAAAATGAACATACCCACTGTAGCTAATGGAAGGTTCGCGCCTGGTATAGCGTTAACTTTACCGTCGGCAGTATATTTTCCTTTACGTGCACCTAGCAATAAAACGCCAGCCAAAGCAGCAGCCGCACCGGCCATATGTACAATACCGGAACCGGCAAAGTCTGAGAAACCAAGATCGCCTAGTGTATACATACCAAATACAGATGCACCACCCCACGTCCAAGATCCTTCCATAGGGTAAATGAAACCAGTCATTACCACAGCAAAAGTCAAGAACGCCCAAAGTTTCATTCGCTCAGCAACGGCACCAGATACAATAGACATTGCTGTAGCAACAAACACAACTTGGAAAAAGAAGTCTGAAGCAGGTGAGTATGTATCTTCATGCTCAGCAACTCCGTCTCCTAAAATTCCATCAAGGAACGGCGTAGCTGCATGTAAGCCTTCAGGTCCACCATACATAACCCAATAACCACACACCATAAACATAATGCAAGAAATCGCATACAAGGCGACATTCTTAGTCAAAATTTCTGTAGTGTTTTTAGCACGAACTAAACCTGCTTCGAGCATAGTAAAACCAGCGGCCATCCACATAACCAGCGCGCCACATATCAAAAAGTAAAAAGTATCTAGGGCATAGCCCAATTCAAAAGTAATTTCCACGGTTGTTCTCCTAAAATCTAAATGGCTTCGCCATCGGTTTCGCCAGTACGAATACGAACGGCATGCTCTAAGTCATACACGAATACTTTACCATCGCCAATCTTGCCAGTTTTAGCTGCGCCAACGATGGCTTCAACTAAACGTTCGACATGATCGTCTTGTACGGCGACTTCAAGTTTCACTTTCGGTAGAAAGTCCACTTGATACTCCGCACCACGATATAACTCAGTGTGCCCTTTTTGACGTCCAAAGCCTTTCACTTCGGTAACGGTCAAACCATCTATTCCGATTTCGGAGATTGCTTCTCGCACGTCATCAAGCTTGAAAGGCTTAATGATCGCAGTAACTAATTTCATGGTGTAGCTCCCAGTTTATTGACATGTGTTTAAAGTGTTTAGTAAAGATGCAACAAAACCTATGCCATTTATTTTTAGCAATAAAATCAACATGTTAATTAGTTAAGACGCCTATTTGCCACATTATATTGCGCTTTTTTGGTGCAGCACGTAAAAATGGGATCAAGTTGGTGCGCGATTTTCAAATTCACCCATTCATCCGTATAAAATATCGGATTGAAATAGAGGTGTCAGTGCGAAACACTTTATTCTGGTTTATCCTTGACCGATTAGCTCTATGGGTAATAAGAAAATGTAATACGACATATCTATTATATAAAACGTGGCTTGCATCACTATCGAGGGCGATTTTTATGCCTTAGACTCAATCTATATGTTCTAAAGCAAAAACTGCTAGGATGTGAACAACCAATATAAAAATCTTTATCGACTACACCAACATTTCTGGCGTATTGCTGATAACAGAAAATGTGTTCGCAATGACTATGCTTACGAAGATGAGTTCGGGAAATCTAAGAAAATAACCACAGTAACGGCTATCAATAAGAACGACATGATGTGATGAAAAAGGTACTAAAGGTATACTTTCTTGATAGTCAGCCCGATATATTGGTTACTGACGCTAAACGCAACGCCTTAAAAAGACTGCTTTGTAGCTAGCCAAGCCCGTCATTAAACTGGGTATAGACATCATTGCTGTTTTGAACTAATCCCTAAAAGGGTACTCTACTAAATCCGAAACATTCATCAAGGACATGCGCAAACGGCAGTGTTTAAAAAAAATAAATTTCTATTTATATCAGTCATTTTGCACCTGATTGTCATGTATGTGGTTGCCCGGTCGGTTATGTTTCCTACAGCACCAGACTTGCCGCTAAAAAGGCAAGAGGTGATTCAAGCAACCTTAATATTTGATATGCCTCCCATCATGCCAGAAATACCTGTTGAGGAGGTAAAAGAGGACATACCTCCACCTGACGAGTTAGAAGAAAAGCCTGGCGTTGCTGAAACCCCACCAGATAATCAAATTGCCCCTATTTCAGAACCCGAGGTACAGGTCATTCCACCACAAGGATTACCACCCATGCGCGAGGAAAAGATACAAGAGGAAGAAGCAGCAGTAAATGATGAAGTGAATGAAATTATGCCCAGTGAACAAAGTGTGAACCCAATACCAAGTTCAGAAGCACTCGCTCCTGCAACAAGCATGGCAAGACGTCACCTAAATAGTTTTCAGCAGCAGCAAAGAAATAGAGTGGCTAAACAGGCATCTCGGTATTATCAGCAACACAAAAATTCACCGGTAATAGATGATGAAGTCAAAAATACTTTTATGACCGAAGATGAAAAACTAAGAGACGACTTAAAGGTGCGCGCAGATTGTAGTAGTGCCAGCAAACAAACAGCGGCAGTGTTATTAGGTATTTTAGGGGGACAAATTAACTGTTCAATACCTCCACCCATTAATAGTTTCATCCAAGATAGAATCAACAAAACATCTCTTTTACCCGATCAAAACCTGCAACAATATCAAAAAAGGCCACAATCGGTTGTGATTAAAAAACAACCTTAACCAAAAATCTTCTCCCACAAACTTTTGGGCTTATCTGGCACAGAAGGTTCGCTAAAGCATGTAATAGGCACGGGGGGCAATGCTAAAGTGATGGCAGGCACACTGAAAGTATCGGCACACCCTGCTTTGCTTAAGTGACCTGTCTCGTTATCAAAATGAGCAATACTCAAACCATCAGGAAAGCGCCTCACCAGTGACTTGGGTTCTTGTTGTTGCTGATAATCAATAAATAGCTGCATAGCGCCACTAGCACCACTTAAGTTAACGGGTTGGTTATTATCTTTGCCAATCCAACTGGTCACAAGAATGTTTTTGTCAAAACCACTAAACCAACTATCGCGATAATCATCTGTAGTACCGGTTTTACCCGCCATATTGATATCTGGAAATTTTACTCGAATATCTTTTGCTGTGCCTTTCAGCGTTACTTTGTGTAGTGCATAATTCAGCAAGTAAGTCGCCTGCTCATCTACTCGTTGCTCTTCGGCAACATCAAATTTCCACAATAATTTATTATCTGCAGACATAATGGCAGTAATTGAGTGCAGCGGAATGTAACGCCCATTATTGGCGATGGTTTGATACATTTGGTTCACTTGTAACGGAGAAAAATTTACCGCTCCCAAAGTAAGAGCAGGATACAAATCAAGCTCCTCTTCTACTCCTAAACGCCAGATAGTATCAGCAATATTGCCTAAGCCTAAGTTCATGCCTAACGTCACAGTTGGCACGTTTAGAGACCGACTCAACGCGGTCAATAACGGTACTTGACCTCGGAATTTTTTATCTGAATTCTGTGGCTCCCACATTTTGCCATAAGCACTTTTCAGTTTAATGGGCTCATCAGTCAAGTGTGTGGCTAAGTTATAGTCTGCAGCTTGCTCTAGCGCAGTAAGGTAAATAGCCGGTTTTATCAATGAACCAATAGAACGCTTCGCATCCAGTGCTCTATTAAAACCGGCATAATCAACATTGCGCCCGCCCACAATCGAGCGAATTTCCCCTGAATCAATGTCAGTCACTATCATGGCCGCCTCAAACCCATACTTGCCTATACGTTTCTCCTGAACTGCGACTCCCTCAAAGACAGCACGCTCAGCTTTCATCTGTGCATTAGAGTCCAATGTAGTAAACACTTTTAAACCTGACTGACGAATATCTGGGTTATCCAACACCAAACGTAGCTCACGACGTACTTGATCCATAAACGCCGGATGTTTATCTTTTTTCAGGCTCGCACCTGTGGCTAATTTAATGGGTAACTTCACTAAATCTTGATATTCATTGGGTGACAATTGGTTACTTTCAAACATAGAGCGCAGCACTATATTGCGCCTTTCTAATGCTCGCTCATTATGCTTACGGGGGTTGTAATATGAAGGGCCTTTGATAATACCAACCAATGTAGCCATTTCGTCAATGCTCAGTTCATTCAAAGGGCGGTCGTAATAAAAATAACTGGCTAAACCAAATCCATACACACCGGTATCACCATTTTGCCCTAAAAACACTTCGTTTAGATAAGCCTCGAGGATCACGTCTTTGCTATATCTGAATTCTATGATCAGCGCCATCATGGCTTCTTTAGCTTTACGCACTAAAGATTTTTCGCGAGTTAGAAATAGATTTTTAATCAGCTGCTGGGTCAATGTACTGCCACCTTGTACAGTGCGCCCTGCAGAAATATTGGCCATGAGAGCCCGTAAGATAGAAAGTGGCGCCACACCAAAGTGCTGATAAAATTCCTTATCTTCCACAGCGACTAACGCCTGAGTCAAAATAGGCGGAACATCGTTGATTTTTACTAACATACGGTCTTCCCGACCGCTGCTGACCAAGCGAGTGACGAGCCATGGTTCAAGGTAAATATTATTGATACTTTGACGACTATTAAGGTCTTGTATTTGACTGATACGCGCTTTTTTAAGACTAATTTCAATATATCGTAAATCTTCTATGCCATGGGAGAAATCAAATTTACGACGCTGGATACGAATTTTGTTCGTCAATACTTGGTATTCGCCTGAACTATAGGCACGGGTCACCCTTCTGTAACCCAATAGTTGCAATTCCTCTTCAATCTCTTTAATACTTATTTCTTGTTTTAGACTTAAATACATGGGTCGTGCATATATTTGTGCTGGCACCTGCCATTTATTACCGGCAAATTTCTGACTAATTGTTGCATCGAGATACAGTGTGTAAGCTGCCATCACTAGTATAAAAATAGACAGTAACTTACCCCAATGACGCCAAAGCCAACTAAAAGGGTTAAGTCGTTTCCATATCGAAACCTTCGATACAATGTTCGTTGACTTGGCTTTCACTGCTGCAGCTCTAGCTTTGCCTGAGGGGATTTTACTCATGGTTTACTGTTCATCTTTTTTTTGGTGCGCGTTGTTGCTTGAGCATTTGCTGGGTCATCTGGCCAGAAATGACGAGGATAACGACCTTTCATTTCTTTTTGTACCTCTTTATAACTTCCTTGCCAAAACCTGGGTAAATCTTGCGTCGTTTGGATGGGGCGCCCCGCAGGAGAAAGTAACTCAACAGTAATCGGAACCTGTTGTTGTGCAACCGTTGGGTGACGCTGCAAACCATATAATTCGGTCATACGCACCGATAACACCACACAATTGCTCGAGGTGTAAGTTAACTGAACACTGCTCCCACTGGGTAAAGTCATCCGTTTTGGTAACTGTTTGTTCAGGTTTTGTTGCTGTGCGAAGTCCAACTCGTTAAGCAGTTGTTGCAGAAAATGACATTGCGTAAATTGCTGCCAAGTTAATATATTCGTAAGGTAGGGTATCAGCCAGCGGTCAATTGAATTGAGCAAACCAGCTACCGTAAAATCTGGTAATGCCTGAAACGCCGAAGATGATGGGACCCCAGCAAAACTTGCTGCCAATTGTACACGATAGATAAGTTGCTGAGCTTCATCATTGAAAGGCATGTCTGCCATGCCTTTGGCATGAATAACATCTCGCCAAATAGACAGAATATGCTGCTCAGAGGGACGTTTTATGGGTTGTTTGTGAATAATGATTTTACCCAAAATCTTTTGCATTTCTGAGACTATTCTTTGATTTTCAGGATCCCAGTCAACTCGCTCTTTTTTCTCAATCAAGTACTCAAAATGTTGCTCAAGTTGTGACAGCGTTAAAGACTCCGCATAACGAATTTGCGCATTGTCTTGTTGTCTATCACTGGTTTGCATATTTGCTATCGCTAACCAAGGGTGCGCGGTTAAAGCGTCATCTTGGTATAATACCGCGCCGCTTCCATTCACCAGCTGATAACGTTCATTTTTCCTCTGCTTTGCCAACCATTGAGGGTAAGCGTAACCGACCAAAACAGCCGTATCTTCGGTCGGCCAAACTAAAAGACGACATGCTAATTTCGAATGCCATTGGCGGATTGCTTGCCAGATAACATGATGTCTTTGTTGTAATACAAAATGTAACCTAGCGGCAAGGCTTGCACCGTTATCCGTTCTGCCCATAGGGTCTTTATTTTCTAAAAGTGCCGCAATAGCACATCCCATACTTAAATGTTCTGAGCTCATGCTCGCACTTTTAATCAACATAACGGCGATACTAGGGTGGCAACCTAAGCCATGAGCTTTACGGCCTAAAGTCGTGAGTTTATGGTTATCATCAAGCAATTCAAGCTGCTTTAAAAGTGCAAAACCTTGGGATAGCTGCGCGTCACTGGGATGATCTTGTAACGCAAGCGCTGACACATCCGTTCCCCATATGGCACTTTCTAAAATAAAGCTGCTCATGTCACTATGCATGATCTCAGGCGTAATTTGTTGAGCTAACCTGCTATGTTGCTCTTTACTCCATAGTCGGTAACAAGTGCCTGCAGTCAAACGCCCAGCCCTTCCAGCCCGTTGTGTGGCAGATGCTTGTGATATATTTTGGCTTTGTAGGTGCGTAACACCACGATTTAATTGGAAAATTGCTTTTTTCTCAATACCGCTATCAATGACAACTTCAATACCCTCGATGGTTAAGCTGGTTTCAGCGATATTTGTCGCTAAGACAATTTTTCGTTTTCCTGCGGGGTTGGGCAATAAAGCTTGTTGCTGCTCATTCTTCGATAATTCTGAGAACAACTTCACAACCTCAACCTCATCTTCACCTGTACTTAAAAAGTGTTGGCTCAAACGCTGTGCAGCTTTGTTAATGTCGGCAGCACCGGGCAAAAAAACTAAACAATCATGCTGGTGTTTAGGAAAAACGTAGATAACCAAACGACTGACTTTTTCAAATAAATGTAAACTTGAATTGTCGGGATGATAAATGATGTCTACAGGGTAACTTTTTCCACTAGACTCTAATAATTTGGCTGCAGGCAATAACTCGCCTAGTGCTGTGACATCAAGCGTAGCCGACATCACTAATAAACGTAAATCTTCCCTAAGCGCTTGTTGCACTTCAATACACAGGGCCAATGAAAAATCGGCATGCACGCTGCGTTCATGAAACTCATCAAAAATCACTAGACCCACATCAGGTAAGTCTGGCTGATTCTGTAACATGCGGGTTAGAATACCCTCTGTGACGATCTCTAATCGGGTATTAGCCGATACTTTTACTTCACCTCTAATACGATAACCTATGGTGTGACCAACCGATTCACCTAATTGACTCGCTAAATATGAGGCAATCGTCCTAACAGCAATACGCCTTGGCTGTAACAGGATAATCTTTTTATCTTTAAACACATCTAATTTGAGCAAAGACAAAGGTAAACAGGTCGACTTCCCCGCACCGGGCGGCGCCACAACAATGGCATCACCGCCAATCAATTGTCTATGTAGCGCGGGTAAAATATGTTCAACAGGTAACAAATGAAATCTCTTTTGTTTAAATAAAGGTGTGAGTAAAGTATCTAACCAAGATGATAACAAACATCAGGGCTGACAGTATGCGCGCATTTTTTGGTTTATCACCCGACATCAAAACTAAGTTGGCGATAGAGGGTTGGCGAAATAAAGTATTTCCTCACTTTGATGCACCGGTACCGGCAGCCAATTTTCATGTCACCTTAGCTTTTTTAGGGAAAATTTCGCCTAAACAGCTCGATGCCTTATGTGAGTCCGTTAATCAGATTGATCAAATACACGCATTTGATGTTTCACTTAACCAAATAGGTTATTGGTCCAAACCCAAAGCTCTTTGGTTAGGATGCAAAAATACTCAAAATACCCATCGACAACTTGCGAAAATTCTGTATCAAATATCTCACTCAGTTGGCTTGCAACTTCCTAAACAAGATTACATTGCACATCTTACTCTTGCCAGAAAGTGTTCGGTAAACCCACCAGCAGCGTTAATTTCACCTACCTTTTCTTGGCATAACGCAGAATTTCATTTATACGAGTCGGTTTTAGGTAAAAAAGGGGTGTCTTATCATATTCGGCAGACTTGGCCATTGGCCAGACTATTTGCTTTTAAAGCAGTCTGAGTTTGAACACTTATTTGATAATCATTGAGTTTAAAATGTAAATGTCAAGCATGGTGTTTATTCTGAAATAGCAGTTTTTGTTCTTTACCTCATTGGCTTTAGCGGGTGACAATAAGCTATAAAAGAAATCAAGGTTTTAAGAGTTATGCAGCAAACATTTAGATTAGTCATTGATTGCCCAGATCAAGTAGGGTTAGTGGCAGCCGTAAGCCAATTTTTGGCTAATCAAAATGCCACTATTGTTGAGGCTAACCATCATACTGATCAGCAAACGGGGCGATTTTTTATGCGTCACGAAATCAAAGCTGAATCTATCACTATGAGTATTGACAGCGTGAAGCAGGCTTTTGAACCTATCGCTGAAAAATTCCAAATGCATTGGAAAATTGCTGATTCACTCAAAAAACAAAAAGTAGTGATGCTGGCTAGTCACGAGTCTCATTGCTTGATGGATATCTTGCATCGTTGGCACAGTGGTGAATTGCATTGCGATATTCCTTGTATTATTGCCAATCATCCGCAAATGAAACAATTTGCGGACTGGCACAACATCCCTTTTCATTGGGTGGATTTTAAAAACCAACCAAAGGAAAAAGCCTTTGCTGAGGTAGAAAAACTCATCGAGGCTTACGAAGCAGATTTAACCGTACTTGCTAGATTTATGCAGATTATTCCTGATCATCTTTGCAAAAAATTAGCAGGTAAAGCGATCAACATTCACCACAGCTTTTTACCATCTTTTGCTGGTGCTAAACCTTATTTGCAAGCTTATAACCGTGGCGTGAAGTTAATTGGTGCCACTTGCCATTACGTGACGAGCGATTTAGATGAAGGTCCAATTATTGAACAAGAAGTGATGCGTATTAGCCATAGCGATACCTCTACTGACATGGTGCGTAAGGGTAAAAACTGTGAAAAAACAGCCTTAGCCAATGGGGTGCGTTACCATTTAGAAGACCGCGTAATCATTCACAAAAATAAAACGGTAGTATTTGCATAATGTCTATCTATCTTATCCGTCATGGCCAAACGAATGGCAACAGAGATAGAATTGTACAAATGCCTGATACACCTCTTTCAGAGCTTGGGCATCAACAAGCCAAGCAACTTGCTCAGACGTTTCAAAATATCTCCATAGAGAAAATAATATGCAGTGACTACATGCGCACCCAACAAACGGCGGCGCCTCTTCGTGCAATAAAACAATCTACCTTTAGCCTACAACCTTTACTGAGGGAAAGAAGCTTTGGTGATTTGCGTGGTAGGCCTTATGACGAGATTAACACTGATTTTTTTGCGGAAAGTTATGCACCGCCAAATGGTGAAACGCATCAGCAGTTTATTGAACGAGTCCATCATGCGTGGCAATTGGTATTAACAACCCATCAGAACATGCAAGGGAGCCTAATTGTTATGACTCACGGCTTAGTACTGCGCGAAATAATTAAACAACACTTGATAGTGGATGAGGCTATCTCGCCACTATCAAACTTTCAAAATACATGTATTACTGAAATAGATGCAACCGATAAAAAAACAGTATTGCGATTGTGCGATGCTCAGCATTTGGATAAAGGAAGTGCCATAGGGGCGACAGTTTAAATACTGTCTCTGTAGTGTTTCAAAAATACTCATTGTAACTTAAGCTAATGTTATGACGCGTAGCGCCGTTTTTAAATAACCCTCCGAGCGCATCTGAAGCACTCCACTTTTGGCTTGACGCAGTCCACTGCCAATAATGATTAGAAGCAAAACCATCAATGCGTGTATTAACCAACCACTCGGTATTTTTTGGTAAATTGTACTCAAACCCTTGGCTTGTTTTAAATTCAGTTTGTGATTGAGCAATGACACCAAACCCAATACTAACATCATGACTAAATTGGTATCTCGGAATAAAAAAAACTCTTTTACAGACACTTTTTGATTAAAAATCCCCCAAAAATGTGCACCTTTAGCATAACCTAAGCCCATTTCAAGCGTAATATTTTTAGTAATAGGTTGGTTCAAAGAAGCTAAATACTCTTTCTGCTTACAACCATTGAATTTTATTGCAGACGTTGTCATCTTAAATTCGAGGTTTTGTGGAGCCCAAGTTTGCAACCAGCTTAAGGTGTTTGCCAGTGCATCTGAACTAGCACAACAATGGCTTGATACCATTAAAAATGTGGCTATTAGAACTGCTCTCATTTCAGACACTTAACGTGAGTTTTAAGATTCTTACACTTTAGCTAGTATTCGCGAAGTTGCCGTATACCCAACGCCAGTTATGCATGGCAATAGATACTCAAAATACTCCTCATAACATAGTACATCGCACTAATACCCCCTTGTACTTTGATGCCATAACATTACACTCTTGTGATCGTCAGATTAACCTTGACGAACTAAATCAAAATTATAAAAACCATCTGGCAGGAAATTATGAAAATAAGACTAGCAGCGCTATTAAGTAGTGCGGTGATATTGGCATTAAGTGCATGTAGTGAACCCACTTCTACTAACACCCAACTAAAAACCACAGTTGCAGAGGTAAAAGCAGAACAACAAAATCCATTATTAGCAGAATATGAAGGCCCTTATGGCGGCGTACCCGCTTTTGATAAGATGGATTTAGCAGACCTTAAACCCGCTTTAGAAAAAGGTATGGCCCTAAATTTGGCTGAAATCGATGCCATAGTTAGTAATCCAGAGCCGGCGAATTTTCAAAACACAGTAGTGGCTTTAGAAAAAGCCGGTAGTGCTTTAAGCAGAGTATTTCGTTATTGGGGCATATGGAGCTCAAATAATAATAGCTCTGAGTTTCGTGGTATCCAAAAAGAAATGGTGCCGAAAATTTCTGCATTCAATTCAAGTATTACAGGTAATGAAAAACTATTTGCGAAAGTAAAAGCCGTTTATCAAAGTGAAGAATTAAAAACCTTAACCAGCGAAGAACAGCGGGTCACATGGCTTACCTATAATAGCTTTGCTCGCAACGGTGCAACTCTAAAAGGCGAAGCCAAAGCGCGTTATGCCGCCATCAATCAAGAAGTAGCTGGCATACAAACGCAATTTGCCAACAACATACTTGCTGACGAAGAAAACTATGTGTTGTTTTTAAATGAAGACCAGTTATCAGGCCTATCAGAGTCTTTGATTTCGGCTGCCGCAAACGCCGCAAAAGGGCTTGGTAAAGAAGGGCAATATGCCATTACCAATTCGCGCTCATCGATGGATCCCTTTTTAACCTACTCGGACAATCGAGAACTGAGAGAAAAAGTATGGAAAACCTACTACAGCCGAGCGAATAACGGTGATGAATTTGATAATAACGCACTCATCAAAAACATCCTCACTTTACGTAATGAACGTGTTGCACTGCTAGGTTACGACAACTACTCGCAATGGCGCCTAGAAGATCGCATGGCAAAAAACCCAGAAAACGCCATGGATTTGATGAAAAAAGTGTGGCCAGCAGCAATAGCACGTGTCGAACAAGAGGTTGCCGATATGCAGGCAATAGCAGATACACAAGAAGCTAACATTAAAATAGCGCCCTGGGATTATCGCTATTACGCCGAAAAAGTCCGCAAAGACAAATACTCTCTTGATTCTGATGAAGTCAAACAATACCTGCAATTGCATAAATTACGTGAAGCTATGTTTTATGTAGCAGGCCGATTATTTAACTTTGATTTTACGCCTGTACCTGAAGGTTCCGTGTCAGTATTTCATGAGGACGTTAAGGTGTGGGAAGTCAAAGACAAAACGTCAGGTGAACATATTGGTCTGTGGTACTTAGACCCATTTGGTCGCAAAGGAAAACGTTCTGGCGCTTGGGCCACCACTTATCGTAGTCATACAACCTTTGATGGTAAAAAGACGGTACTTTCCTCTAATAATTCTAATTTTGTGAAAGGGTCAGAAGGTCAGCCAACACTCATATCTTGGGACGATGCAGAAACTTATTTTCACGAATTTGGACATGCCCTGCATTTCTTATCGGCCTCGGTTGCTTACCCTACCTCACATTCTGGGGTGCGAGATTACACTGAATTTCAATCTCAGTTACTGGAGCGTTGGTTAACAACAGACGAAGTCATCAATAACTACTTGGTGCATTACAAAACGGGTGAACCTATTCCTGCTGATTTAGTCGCCAAAATTAAAAAAGCCGCCACCTTTAATGAAGGCTTCAAAACAACTGAATATATGGCTTCAGCCATCATGGACTTGTTATACCACACCACAGATCCTGCGTTAATCGAACCACAGAGCTTTGAAAAAACACAGCTAACCGCTCTGGGTATGCCCGAAGAAGTGGTGATGCGCCATCGCAGCACTCAGTTTGGTCACGTGTTTTCGGGTGAAGGTTACTCTTCTGGCTATTATGGCTATATGTGGGCTGAAGTGCTCACTTCTGACGCAGCAGAAGCTTTTGCCGACGCACCAGGTGGCTTTTACGATAAAGACGTCAGCAAAAAGCTAGTCGATCACTTGTTTTCTATTCGTAATGCTATGGATCCCGCCGAAGCTTATCGTCTATTCCGTGGACGCGACGCCAAAGTGGAAGCCTTGATGCGAGATAGAGGTTTTCCCGTTACTCAGTAACATATCAATCATGTCAAAGCATTAAGAAAGGTATGGGCTCCCTTCTACTGAAGGGGGTTCATTCATAATAAAGCTTAACAACCTGTTTATGCTCAGCTCACCATAATTAACCTGAACTCTAGATAATTAGCTAGCGACTTAAATGCCACCCTCGTCACACAAAATAACAATAATTGCTTTGGTCTAGTTAAAACCCTCTTCAGCAATTTGCTTTAACGCCTTTTCAAAAACGTCAGTAGGCTGACCACCACTGATCAAATGTTTATCATTCACTATCACTGCAGGCACTGAACTCACCCCAGCGGCTTGATAAAACTGTTGCTGCTTTCTCACGTCAGATGAGTACTTATCTGAATCCAATACCTGTTTAGCTTGTGCCACCTCTAATCCAATCTGTTCAACAACAGATAACAGTTGCTGATGATCACTAGGGTTACCATTTTGCTGAAAATATAAATCAAATAGCGCTAACTTTAATTCAGTTTGTTTGCCTTGTTCATGAGCCCAATGCAATAAACGATGCGCATCAAAAGTATTGTAAATACGACCACCACCACGATTACCAAATTCATAACTTACAGACAAACCCCGTTCTTTAATGGCTGCACGATTTTGATCACTCTGTTCAACAGTAATGCCATACTTTTGAGTGATATGTTCAGTAATTTCTTGACCTTTTTTTGGCATCTGTGGATTAAGCTCAAAGGGTTGCCAAGTTATATCGGCTTGAATATCTGGGGCCAAATTAGCTAAAGCTTGATTCAATGCTTGATAGCCGATGATGCACCAAGGGCAAGATACGTCGGATACGATGTCGATTTTTAAGTGCTTATTCATAGAGTCATCATTAAAATATATTTATGAGTGTGATGAGTAGATCTGGGGGAACCAGAAGTGATAGTCAAGGGCAATGGATAAAGCATTCAATTGTTGATACCCAGCAGACTCACTAAAGCCTTAATATGTATAGCCGCTGTATTCACCAAGCATCTGTGTTTTTGACACTTACCCCCGGTACATTAATTGCTGCACAGTTGAGCGCTATTTCTTGTCTTTGGTGGGCAATAGTAATGGAGTGCGGAAAAGATTGTCCTCATATCATTCAGTTCTTTTATCACCATATGCTGAACAAACTTTAAAAAACCGAAGCTCTTTGATAATGACTTGTTTACCCTAAAGCTGACGTTAACACTGCAAACAACAGCACGCAGGTTGTGAGGCATTTTTGCTGGCTTTTTGTTTTAACAAAAACAGTGACAACCTTCATGCATCAGCTTGATTTGCTTTGTTATAATTTTATCTTACAACGCCTGATTCGATAGCAAACGATTCATTTTTAAAAATGCCATAGCTGAAGTCATAAACTTAAACCCCATATTAAGATAAAAACTTCCTTTACTTGGATTCGCATAAATAATTTTTGCTATATCCATTAGAAGCATCAATTCGCTTGGCATACTGGTCCACAACAGCGGGTATTTGAATACCTATGAGAAAGCCACCAAAACAATATGATCCTTAAATAGTCTGCACATAGTTTTATCATTTACATACTCACAAACGGCTAGCCATACCTTTTACGTATTAAATTAGCTTGATGCTAAGTAAATCAGCTCCTATAGTAAACAAAAGTTCTGGGGTGGGGATATGTCTTTGTTAAAATTAATCTTAAAAGTGTCTATATTATTGTCACTGTCGTCTAGCGGATTGTCACAGGCGCAAGAACAACAACCTGAAACGAATATTAGTACACAAAACTGTCCAGAAGTTTTTTATACATTGCCACTATACCCTAATGCCAAGTTCTGCCAATTATTTGCGGAAGAACTACCTGCCAGTATGTCTTATTTTGCTGTCAGTGATCAACAAACTGCAAAGGCGTTTTATATCGAAAAACTAGGGCAAGCCGAAGATGAAAAAATGCTTAAAGGCCGTATTGTGCTTCAATATTCTAATGGTCAAAAAGTAGTAGTGATATCTAAGGACGGTCAAGGAAGTCAGATCGATATCTTAATAAAATCTGCTGATTAACGATATACCTCAAGTTAATCTAATATTTTCTAAAGCTCTAATTCAAAAGTCTCATTGATATCACGCCGTTGGCACTTTTTTTGCCTATTCAAGAAAAGACTAACACTTAGTCAATTTTCTGACATTGGCTTTTGGAGATATCATGGAACTAGCGATTGTATTGATGATGTTACTGATCATGGTAGCTGTAGGCGCGATGAAACTGCATGAACCAGGTTTAGCATTTCCTTTTAAAAAAAAGGTAACTTGTTTACACCCGTTGAACGTACGTTTTTCGGACTTATCGAAGAAGCGGTAGGAAATGAATTTCGAATCTTATGCAGAGTGAAGATGGGCGATATTTTAACTATTCATCAAAGCACAGATAAGAAAACCAGTAAAAATGCACCTTCGCGAGCAGGCAGCAAACATCTTGATTTTGTGCTTTGTTCCAAAGACGATATGTCACCTATTATTGCGATTGATCTAGTCCACAGCAGTGGTAAAGATGGCTAGAAAGCTCAGCGTGAATTTTATTTAAGTGGCGCCCTTGATGCGGCACATATTCCCCATGTTAGAATAAAAGTGCGTTCTGGCTATAAACCACAGGATATTAGAGAATGTATTCAAGCTAAATTACCTAAGTCTAAGATTAAGCGACTAATCGCGCCTACACCTCAAAATGGCGGTAAGTTAATGCCCGCGTTTGCCAGACAAGCCAAACCCACAAGACCGATCCAAACGAATAAAACGGTCACCAGTCGCCCCATCGCAGCTGCGTAAAATCATCTAAAAAAAGCCCCTTGAGGTATACCTCTGAGGGGCTTTTTTATAAGCGCTTACTTAAGCGATTATAAACCTAACCTTTGACGAAATTAACACCCATAGCGATATCACTTCGTAAGCCGTCTAGCATTGCGTTCTTAGCATTTTCTTCAAATTCACTCAACTCACCGTAAGATAAAATTTCTTCTACACCATTTTTACCTAAACGTACTGGGTGAGCAAAAAACTCAGCGTCTTCACTATTGGTTTCAACGTAAGTGTATTCCACAACGTTTTCGCCGCGCATAGCATCAACCAAAGACAAACAGAACCTTGCAGCAGCATGGCCCATAGATAATGTTGCTGACCCGCCACCCGCTTTAGCTTCAACTACTTCAGTACCTGCATTTTGGATACGAGTCGTTAAACTTGCTACTTCTTGATCCGTAAACTCTACCCCTTTAACTTGTGACAAAAGAGGTAAAATAGTAGTACCAGAATGTCCACCAATAACGGGAACATGCAAGTTAGCTGGGTTTAATCCTTTTAAATTACCGACAAAGGTTTCTGAACGGATAACATCTAAAGTGGTCACACCAAACAATTTATTTTTGTTGTAAACACCTTTGGCTTTTAACGCTTGTGCTGCAATGGCAACAGTCGTATTCACTGGATTAGTAATGATACAGGTACAAGCCTCAGGACAATTATCAGCAATAGCATCAACTAAATTTTTAACGATACCCGCATTGATGTTAAACAGATCAGAACGATCCATACCTGGCTTACGAGGCACACCTGCTGGTATCAACACAATGTCACAACCGGTTAAAGCATCAGCTAAATTATCTTTTCCGTAACCTTGTACTGTTACATCGGTGGGGATGTGGCTTAAATCCACCGCGACACCAGGAACCACTGGAGCAACATCATACAAAGATAGCTCAGAGCCTGCTGGCAGTTGAACTTTTAATAATAATGATAACGCTTGACCGATACCACCGGCTGCACCTAATACGGCTATTTTCATGATTCTCTCCTGTGAAAAGCGTTCTGCTTTGCAATAATCAAAGCTAACATGGATGTAATATATAAGATTTCAAGAACATATTATTATACTAGGGTCTTGCTCGATTTAATAGCTAGCTATGATTTATCATATATTCGTCATCATTGTTTTTGCAGGCAAATTGCTTAAACCTATACAATACGGCAAAATACAACTACCAACTCCATTATCGAGTGCTTTATGGCAACCACTAAACAAGACATACTGATTAAAGCATTTAAAGACATCCTAAAAACAGAAAGTTTTGGATCGCAAGGCGATATAGTTGAAGCACTAAAATTGCAGCAATTAGATAATATCAGTCAGTCCAAAGTCTCCCGTATGTTAAGTAAATTTGGCGCGGTTCGTACTCGTAACGCATGGGGAGATATGGTTTATTGCTTGCCTCCTGAATTAGGTATGCCCACAGCAAAAAGTCCCCTCAAACAACTTGTATTAGATATTGTACATAACAATGTAATGGTGATTATTCGCACCAGTCCAGGCGCAGCCCAGTTAATTGCTCGATTATTAGACTCTTTAGGCAAAAAAGATGGCGTGTTAGGCACTATTGCTGGCGATGACACAATATTTATTGCACCCGCCGATGTTAGTAATATCGAAGAAACTCGCAAACGAGTCGAAGCATTATTTGAAAACGTTTGAAAATGTATAAAAAACATATTGGCTTTGCCTTTAATATATTCGCATTAGGGCTATTTTTCCCTGGCATATTGCTGAGTATGTTTTCCTTTAATATGGAAATGGCGGCCAATCTTAGCGGTTCAAGCCTTACCTCATCCTTAATAGATAAAGAATTGTCGATTATGGCCACCATTAGCGAACTATGGGAAGACCAAAGATTGCTAGTCGCAGCACTGATATTCGTATTTTCAGTGTGTATTCCACTATTAAAAACAATACTGGTTTGTGTTGCCTACTTGACTCAATCACTACAAATTGAAAAAAGACTCATCAACTTTGTGGGGGCCATAGGTAAATGGTCAATGGCGGATGTGTTTGTCATTGCCATTTTCCTAGCAATTATGTCTACCAACCACGCAGAAACCATTACTTCTGAACAATTTAGCGTGTTTGGATTTAAGATTGCTTTAGATATCAGTACTCAAACTTTATCTGCTGCTGGGGAGGGGTTTTATTACTTTACCGCTTACTGCTTGTCGTCGTTGATTGGCACCCAGATAGCAAGCTCTGCAATTAAACGTAAGCCTGTAACTTAAAAACTAAGACTTTTAAGTTACAGTCTTAAAAATGAAACTAATCTTGACCATGACCTGCCTTAAGTTATACTAGTGAGCACTTAACGTCTGCTTAAATGATCCTAAACAAAATCTAACGGGTATTAAACTTTTCTCATAGCAGAAGAATCATTATGAATCAACAAATATTGTCAGTACTCATTATAGTTATTAGCTTTACACTTTTTGCTTGCGGGGGGAGTGGTTCGCAGACACCAAGTTCTCCGCCCATACCCAGTATTGAAGAACCAAATTGGATAGCTGGGCAATTCTCTAACGATTCAGTTTATAAAGATCTTTGTGCCGTCCCAAGAACAGGCCCAGATAGCAACGGCGATACCTTTTTGGACTCTCAAGGTACTAGCATGCATGAAAAGATGTGGCTTCGCTCTTGGACTAACGATACTTACCTTTGGTTCAACGAGATAGATGATAACAACCCTGCAGCATTTTCTGTGGCTAATTATTTTAGCCAGCTGAAAACCGATGAACGCACAGCATCAGGATCGTTTAAGGATAACTTCCATTTTTCCCAATCGACCGAAGACCACAACCAACGAACACAAAGCGGGGTTGCTTCTGGGTATGGCATCAGCTGGGAATTTGTGAGTTCAAGTTCCCCACGGCGTTTGATTGTGCGTTTTACAGAGCCGGACTCCCCTGCTGCCATCGCCGGCGTTCTTAGAGGTTACGAATTGAAAAAAATTGATAATATTGACTTTGTGAACACCAGCGACCAGGTCGACATCGACCAAATTAATGCGGCGTTGTTCCCATCTGATCCGGGTCAAACCTTTAACTTTGTATTTTCAGATGAAACTAAAAAAGACGTCTTAGAGAGCACCTTAACTTCACAAAATATTGAATTACAAACCGTACAAAACGTTAAAGTTATAGACACAGATATAGGCCGGATGGGCTATATGCAGTTCAATTCATTCATCCGCACAGGACAACAGGAATTGATTGATGGGTTTCAGCAATTTGTTGACCAAGGTATTACTGAACTGGTTATCGATCTGCGTTACAACGGCGGTGGTTTACTTGCGATGGCCTCACAAGTCGCGTACATGGTGGCTGGCAGCGCACAAACCAATAACCAAACGTTTGAAACATTACAATTCAATGAAAAATATCCTAATAAAAACCCTGTCACAGGCGACACATTACAGCCCACACCTTTCTACACTAGAGAAATCGATTGGTCTACCAATCAGTTTACAAATAATACGTTACCTTCTGTAGATTTGACCCGAGTGTTTATTCTGGCAACAGACAATACCTGTTCAGCTAGCGAGGCGGTGATAAATGGACTTAGAGGCATTGATGTTGAAGTGGTATTAATCGGCGATACTACATGCGGCAAGCCTTTTGGGTTTTATGCCACAGATAACTGCAGTACGACCTACTTCACCATTCAATTTCAAGGCGTTAACGCAAAAGATTTTGGGGAGTATTCAGAAGGATTTAGTCCAGTCACCAGCCCAATATTTGATGACGAATTACCGGGTTGTAGAGCAGCGGACAATTTCACCCAAATCCTTGGCAACGTAGACGAATCATTACTAGCATCGGCAATCAGTTATGCAGAAACTGGCTCATGCCCAATCCAAAATAAACCTGCCGGTAAAGTAACGATAAAGGCAGCAAACATCCAAGGCCCCGGTATTGCCATTCAGACACCCAATACCCTTTTAGAATCGATAAGGATTTTGACGCCTATTAGCGAGCCAACTGCATGATGAAAATAAACAAAGTTAAGAGTGTTTTAGTCATGGCGACAATAATGTTCACTAACTGTAAAACGATCCAGGCGCATGAGTCACGCCCCGCATTGCTTGAATACTCATCACCTGAAATTCGTAGTATATTAGAACAAGCCATAGGCAGCCTGATTAATAGCCACCCAATAAAACTCGCAGATAACGTATTCACTCAAAACAGTACGATAATTGTTGATCGTAGTCAGCACAGCAACAACCAAAGAATTTTATTAGATGGCAGGGATATAAAACCGGCTGATACATTTTCCTTACTCATCAAAAACGGCCAGTGTTATTTACAACACAACCAAAGTGGCCATATAAAAATGATGAGTCTCCTGAACTGCAAACCACAATGACTTTAGTTAGTAAAAAAAAAGAATATACCTAGAAAGTCCCTTTATCGAATAACGTTAAAAGCTATTAATTCAATCCCTAGGATTATCCTCAAGTTATCTGAAGTAAGAGCACATTGACACAGACACTTAGCATGACTGTTAAAGGTTTGAGGGTAATTATGTTGATTGTGCATCTGTTTTTACTCAAGTGATGCATGTTTACGATAGTGATTGTTCAAATTGTGAAATTAGGAAATTTATGACAGATGTCATGATGGCATCGCATTAAAGTTTTTAGGCATTAGCTTCGAGTCATTATGTTCCACTGAGGAAGAAATATCTTGCAAGCATCATCAGCATTGCAAAACAACTAAACAGAATGCTTTATGCGTCTTGTTTAAGCTGGACCTAGGTTAAAGATGCAAAAGAAAAAGGCGCTAACATTGCGGTTAGCGCCTTTTCAATTTTGTTTACTAAAACAATTACGCTTTAGTAATAACGTCTACTAACATCCAGTTTTTGGACTTAGACAAAGGACGACATTCGCGTATTGTGACTACGTCGCCTTCGTTACATTGGTTAGTCTCGTCATGTGCGTGTAGCTTAGTAGTGCGCTTGATGAATTTCCCATAGATTGGGTGCTTCACTTTACGTTCTACTACAACAGTGATGGATTTCTCCATATTGTTGCTGACCACACGACCTTGTACTGTACGACTAGTTTGTTCAGTCATTATGCAGCAGCCTTTTCAGTCAGAATGGTTTTAACACGCGCGATAGTGCGACGTACTTTACGAAGACCGTCAGTTTTTTCAAGCTGACCAGTGCTCGCTTGCATACGCAAGTTAAATTGTTCACGGAGCAAACTAAGTAGCTCTGCGTTCAACTCTTCTACGCTTTTTTCTTTCAGTTCTGTGGCATTCATTACATCACCGTCCGAGTTACGAAAGTTGTTTTAAAGGGCAACTTGGATGCAGCCAATGCAAACGCTTCACGTGCTACTTCTTCTGGAACACCTTCCATTTCGTATAACACACGACCCGGTTGAATTTGGCATACCCAGTATTCAACGTTACCTTTACCTTTACCTTGACGCACTTCTAGAGGCTTCTCAGTAATGGGCTTGTCAGGGAAAACTCGTATCCAAATTTTACCTTGACGTTTAACGGCACGTGTCATAGCACGACGAGCTGCTTCGATTTGGCGCGCAGTCATTCGACCACGTCCTACGGATTTAAGTCCGTAAGTTCCGAAACTTACACTGTCACCCGTAGCATAACCACGGTTGCGACCTTTATGCATTTTACGAAACTTCATACGTTTAGGTTGTAACATAATTAGCCCTCACGCTTAGGAGCACGGCCTTTCTTCTTAGGTGCGGCAGCTGGCTGCTCGTGAGTAAGTGGCATGCCACCTAATACTTCACCTTTGAAGATCCATACTTTAACGCCAATGATACCATATTGAGTAGCAGCTTCTGACGTTGCATAGTCGATGTCAGCACGGAAAGTGTGCAATGGAACACGACCTTCACGATACCATTCGGCACGCGCAATTTCAGCCCCGCCTAAACGGCCGCTTACTTGAACTTTGATACCTTTAGCACCAATTCGCATTGCATTTTGCACTGCACGCTTCATAGCACGTCTAAACATAACACGACGCTCTAATTGGCTAGCAATACTATCTGCAACAAGTTGTCCGTCTAATTCTGGCTTGCGTACTTCAGCAATGTTTATCTGAGCTGGCACACCGGCTAGCTTAGATACATGCTTACGTAGCTTCTCAACGTCTTCTCCTTTTTTACCGATAACAACACCAGGGCGAGCAGTATGAATAGTCACACGAATGCTTTTAGCTGGACGTTCTATAACGATTTTTGAAAGTGAAGCACTCTTAAGTGCCTTGGTCAGATACTGACGTACCTGATGATCATTAAACAGGTTATCTGCATAATCTGCAGTATTAGCGTACCAGGTAGATGTCCATGGTTTGCTGATACCCAGGCGTATACCTGTAGGATGTACCTTCTGTCCCATTACTTTCTCCTAGTTATCAGACACAACAACAGTGATGTGACTGCTACGCTTAAATATACGATCAGCACGGCCTTTAGCTCGAGGCTTGATACGCTTCATAGTTGGACCTTCGTCAACAAAGATTTTAGATACTGACAACTCGTCGATATCTGCACCTTCGTTATGTTCGGCGTTCGCAATCGCTGACTCTAGTACTTTCTTGACTAGATCGGCGCCTTTTTTAGGGCTGTAAGACAGCACCTCAAGAGCCTTTTCAACGTGTAAACCACGAATTTGATCTGCTACCAAGCGAGCCTTTTGAGCAGAGGTACGAGCATGACGATGTTTAGCAAAAGCTTCCATAATCTAATTCCTATCTCTTGGCTTTCTTATCCGCGACATGGCCACGGTAAGTACGCGTTGGAGCAAATTCGCCCAATTTATGGCCAACCATCTCGTCACTGACAAATACAGGGACGTGTTGACGACCGTTATGGACCGCAATGGTCAACCCAATCATATCTGGGATGATCATAGAGCGGCGAGACCAAGTCTTAATTGGTTTTTTCTCGCCCTTCTCCACTGCAGCCTCGACCTTCTTCAGCAAGTGTAGGTCTATAAATGGACCCTTCTTGAGAGAACGTGGCATGGTGAATCCTCGCTATTACTTGTTACGACGACGTACGATTAATTTATCAGTACGCTTGTTACTACGTGTTTTCTTACCCTTAGTTGGAACGCCCCAAGGTGAAACAGGATGACGGCCACCAGAGGTACGACCTTCACCACCACCATGTGGGTGATCAACAGGGTTCATGGCAACACCACGAACAGTTGGGCGGATACCGCGCCATCTGTTCGCACCGGCTTTACCAAGTGAACGTAGCATATGTTCTGCATTGCCGATTTCGCCAATAGTGGCACGACAATCTGCTAATACTCGGCGAACTTCACCAGAACGTAGACGAAGAGTTACATAACCCTCGGCACGCGCTAAGATCTGTGCATAAGTACCTGCAGAACGAGCAATTTGGGCACCTTTACCTGGCTTCATTTCAATAGCATGTACCGTGGTACCTACTGGAATGTTACGCATTGGCAAAGTATTACCTGCTTTAATTGACGCATCAGAACCTGATTGGATCGCATCGCCTGCTTTAACGCCTTTAGGAGCCAAAATATAACGACGCTCACCATCTGCATATAACACCAAACAGATGTTTGCAGAACGGTTTGGATCATATTCTAAACGTTCAATTTTGGCTGGAATGCCATCTTTGTTACGTTTAAAATCGATAACACGATAATGATGCTTGTGACCGCCACCAATATGACGCACGGTAATGCGACCATTGTTGTTACGACCACCGGACTTGCTGTTTTTTTCAAGCAAAGGAGCATAAGGTGCACCTTTATGTAGGTCATGGTTAACAACCTGAACTACATGACGACGACCAGGAGAAGTCGGCTTAGCTTTCAATAATGGCATATCTAATCCCCTTCTTAGCCTTCGCTGCCAGTAAAGTCGATGTCTTGACCTTCTTTAAGCACAACGTAAGCTTTTTTCCAGTCTTTACGCTTACCGAAAGATGATCCGTGACGCTTGGTTTTACCCTTAACGTTTAGGGTACGAACAGAGTCAACTTCAACTTCGAACAATTTTTCAACTGCCGCTTTGATTTCTTCTTTGTTCGCATCTTTCACTACTTTCAAAACAACTGTGTTGTTTGTCTCAGCAGCTAGCGTTGCTTTTTCAGAAACATGTGGTGCTAAAAGCACCTTAAGTAGACGCTCTTCATTTATCATGCTAGCGACTCCTCTAATTGTTTAACTGCATCAGCAGTCATCAATACTTTTTCGAATGCAATAAGACTTACTGGGTCAATACCCTGGACATCACGCACATCAACTTTATACAAGTTACGTGCTGACAAGAACAAGTTCTCATCAACTTCTGATGTCACAATAAGTACATCTTTAAGTTCAAGCTCGTTCAACTTAGAAATTAATTCTTTTGTTTTTGGAGTTTCAACTGCAAATTTTTCAACCACGATTAAACGTTCTTGACGTACCAATTCTGAAAGGATGCTTTGAATAGCACCACGGTACATCTTTTTGTTAACCTTTTGGCTGTGATCCTGTGGCTTAGCTGCAAAAGTTACACCACCAGAACGCCATATAGGACTACGGATTGTACCAGCACGGGCACGACCTGTTCCTTTTTGACGCCAAGGTTTGGCACCACCACCGCGTACTTCAGAGCGTGTTTTTTGTGCTCTAGAACCCTGACGAGCTCCGGCACCGAATGCAACTACTACTTGATGTACTAGTGCTTCGTTAAAATCACGTCCAAAGGTTGCTTCGGATACTTCAAGAGCGCTTTTCGCGTCTTTCAATACTAATTCCATCACTTAACTCCCCAGACGTTACGCTTTGACAGCAACTTTGATAATGACATCGCCACCGGGTGCACCAGGAACAGTACCTTTAACTAGTAAAAGATTGTTCTCAGTATCAACTCGGACTACGTCCAAAGATTGCATAGTTACACGCTTGTTACCCATCTGACCGGCCATTTTCTTACCTTTGAAAACTTTACCGGGTGATTGGTTTTGACCAATCGAACCAGGTGCACGATGCGACAATGAATTACCATGTGTGTTACGTTGGTGGCTAAAGTTCCAGCGCTTAATAGCACCTTGGAAACCTTTACCTTTAGAAGTTCCGACAACGTCAACCATTTTAGTGTCAGCAAAAATTTCAACAGTAATTTCACTGCCAACTTCTATGCCTTCACCTTCATTGTTGTCTAAACGGAATTCCCATAAACCGCGGCCCGCTTCCACGCCAGCTTTAGCAAAATGACCTGCTGCAGCTTTATTAACGCGGCTTGCTTTTTTCTCGCCTGCGGTGACTTGAAGCGCTTTGTACCCGTCCGTTTCATCAGTACGTAACTGAGTCACACGATTCGGGGTGGCTTCTATAACAGTCACAGGTATTGAAACACCATCTTCAGTGAAGATGCGAGTCATACCTACTTTACGACCGATAAGACCAATCGCCATGTTAAAACCCTCTCTTGTTAGCCCAGGCTGATTTGAACATCAACACCGGCAGCCAAGTCCAATCTCATCAACGCATCTACTGTTTTATCAGTAGGTTCAATGATATCCACTAAACGTTTATGTGTACGAATCTCATACTGATCACGCGCATCTTTATTTACGTGAGGTGAAGTAAGTACTGTGTAACGCTCTTTGCGAGTAGGTAGAGGAATGGGTCCACTAACCTGTGCGCCCGTGCGCTTCGCTGTTTCAACGATTTCAGCCGTAGACTGATCGATCAACTTGTGATCAAACGCTTTTAAACGAATACGAATTCTTTGATTTGGCATCGATTAAGCTCCAACCGAAAGAACAAAAAAAATCACCCACACCATCAATAAATTGATAGGAGGATGCATGTAAACTGCTGACCCAAAATTAGGGTCCTGTTTTATTTGGTTATATATTGAATATCAGTAAAAGCACCTCAATTCCAACCAAATTCACTTGTTCAGAAGAACTAGTGGATAAGAATTATACACAAGAGTAGTAATATTGCAAGCTCATCTCAGAACAAAGCAATTATTATTGCCTGCGGTAGTCCTTGCGCTGATTTTCACTTGGCTACTAACAGATACATACTCGCTAGTAAAAAGCTGACATGGCCTGTGCAAAAGCAAAACAGTCACTATAAATTGGGCGTTATATTAAAACTTTGCCATCCATTTCTTGAAAATTAAAATATTACTGCCTTTCTCAATTAGAAGCTATTTGCTGTCTGTAGCCTGTCAGTTATAGTAAGGTAACTAATTACAGAATAAATCATTGGCCTAGAAGTACATAAAGCAACTATATGAATTCCGAACTGAACCAAAACAACCTCGACCGTATTAACCAGTTGCTTAAAACCTATCCTTCCCTTATGGATGCGTATCACAAGTTTGAGCCGTTCGTGTTGGGCTTATTCGATGCCGAGCGAATGAGTATTTTTCAACGCCGCAGACAACACCAGGATTTGGTCGCTCGTTTTAAGACCGGTAAAGAAACCCGCGAAATAAAAGTACCTATTAGCCCTATGTCTATTGCGGGCTATGTAGCACTAAGTCAATTACCCCTTATCATTAAAGACCCTTACGACACAGAAGAGCTAGCCCGTATTCATAAACGCTTAAACTTTGCTGATAAATTCGATAAAGGCTCAACATTTAAGACACGCAACATTATTTGTATTCCGATCTTCGATTCTGGCGTATTGATGGGCGTAATGCAGATCCTTAACAAGAAAGATGTTTCTTTTACTGAAAACGACCTGACTCTTGCCAATGCTATCGCGGAAATACTGGGTAAGAAATTCCGTTATGAATTAGGTGGTACCAGTCAAGCTTTCGACTATCTAATACATCGCAATCTTATTTCTGAAAAAGAAATGAAAAAACTTCAAGAAACAAGTCATGATAATAGGCAGTTAATACAACGTCTAACATCTGAACACCGAGTGCCAGAAGATGATTTAGGTAATGCACTATCAGTTCATTATCAAGTTCCATATATAGCTTATTTACCCGATAAGTTTCATCTATTTCAAAGCAACAGCAAGCTCAATCTGTCTTATCTAAAACGCCATTTCGTAGCTGTGTTAGCAGACGTAAAAGATAATCCTATTGTGTTGATGGCAGAACCCAATAACGCAGGTTTATTAATGGAAATTGAAAGTGCTTTAGGTATAGATAGTTATGAGATTTATGTCAGCCTACCTAATATCATTCTGCAATATCTAGGTGAGGCAGCAGGTGGAGGTACTGGACCTGGAGCCATGGATGAGATCCTTGACGAGATAGGCACCAGTGCAGATGTAATTGATGAACAATCTGATGAGATGTCTGACGATGCCCCAGCTGTTGTTAGATTAGTGAGTCGTGTGTTGCATGATGCGAAACGTTTAAATGCCTCGGATATTCATGTTGATCCTGAAAAAAACGCGCCCACTCGAGTTCGTATGCGAATAGATGGAGTATGTAGGGACGTCACTCAAGTACCGGCATCACATCACAGTGCTGTCATTGCGCGTATCAAGATCATGTCGAATCTAAATATTTCCGAAAAACGTGTGCCACAAGATGGAAAATTATCTTTTAGGATGTCGGGGCAACTCATTGAAGTACGGGTAGCCACTATTCCCACTATTGCTGGCGAAGGTGTGGTTATGCGGATATTGGCTGCAGGTGGTGCAATGCCCATGAGCAAGCTAAATTTATCACCACGAAATCACAAAAAGACCCTGGAACTTGTTCAAAAACCTCACGGTATCATATTGGTAGTAGGGCCCACTGGTTCTGGTAAAACTACGACTTTGCATGCTGTATTAGGACACATCAACACACCAGAAAAGAAAATTTGGACCGCAGAAGACCCGGTAGAGATAACACAACCTGGCCTACAACAAGTGCAAGTCAACGCTAAGATTGGCTTTACATTTGCCAATGCCTTGAGGGCGTTTCTTCGTGCTGACCCTGACATAATACTTATTGGAGAGATGCGTGATAAAGAAACCGCACATGCCGGCATAGAGGCTTCATTGACTGGGCATCTAGTATTTTCTACACTGCATACCAACTCAGCTCCAGAAACTATTACGCGTTTGTTAGATCTAGGACTGGATCCTGTCAATTTTTCAGACGCTTGTGTCGGTATTTTAGCGCAACGTTTGATCAGAACCATCTGCCCTAGTTGCAAAGAGAAGTATCCTGCCAGCGAAACAGACATAGCGTTCATTAAACGCCAATATGGTAAAGAATACATAGAAGAGCTTAATTTACCTGAACCGCTCATGTTATATAAAGGCAATGGCTGTGATGAGTGCGGTGATACTGGTTATAGAGGGAGAACCGGTGTACATGAATTACTATCCATGACAGCGGAGTTACGCTCATTGGTTTATAAAGAAGCATCTGTGCACGAGATGAAGGCCCAAGCCATGTACGATGGAATGCGAACACTCACACAAGATGGGATCCTAAAAGTGTTAAAGGGTGATACTGATATCCCACAAATACAAATTATTAGTGGGACTGGTTAAGCACCTATGCAAAAGGTTCAATAATAATCGGTTAGCTGACGACAAAAAGCCCCCCTATTTACAGTTAGATAGCAATCATCAGCCTTGTCCAATATGAAATGAGTTTTTGCTAATTACGTGTTTCTAATATGAAATGCGCATAAAGTTTTAAATTCTGTTCATGAACATAAGATGAAAGCTGTCATGAATATTGTAAACTTAACCACTATTGAAGAGCTTGAACACTTTACTCAAGGTAACCAAGTTGCAGCCTCAAAGGTACCCTTGTGATTGCCTGTGTACAGCAATAGTGTGTTGTGAGCTACACCCTGACAAGCGTATACCGCTTGCTCCATTAGTTAAAATTTTCGTGGTTCACGAGTCGCTTTAAGCAACCAAAAAAGCCACAAGACACTTGAGAAGGTTTTTAACAAATTCAAAACTGAAACGTTCAATGCGTTCCCAAATCATATCGCCTTGAATAAGGTAGATGTATGGTTTCAGGATGAAGCAATGTTTGGTCAACAAAACACCACGACTCGCTTGTGAGCGTAAACAAGTAGCCGCCCACGATGTGTTCAGCAGCAGCAATTTGAATATGCCTACTTGTTTGGTGCTTTCTGTCCGTCCACCAGCGTAACGGCGACCAATATTACCCCGTGCGTTAATATGAATATAATGCACGAACATCTTTCGCTTATATCAAAACAAACACAAGCTGAACGCCATGCTGTTATCATTGTCGATGGGGCGGCATGGCATCAACACTACCTAGCTGACGAGTTTGCTAACCTTTCTATTATCAAGCTCTCACCATACTCACCCGAGTTAAATCCAACAGAGCAGGTATCACAATGGCTTAGACAGAATGAATTAGCTAATCGATGCTTCGAACACTAAGAAGACTGAGAAGACTAAGAAAATAGTGTGCAGCAATGTTGTAGAGCATGGAACAGCTTCATCAGTCATAGCGAAAGGGTCGCCAATCTATGTACTAGAGATTGGATTGAAGTGGGAGATTACTTATGATGATTGGTATTATTCGAATGTCGAACTTGCAGATATTAACCACAGTGATAGTGTATTTCATTTGCATGGCCCAATTTAAAAATAAATATAAAAAACAAATAAAATTTAGGGAAACCAATATGACAAGCAACAAAAAATCGCTACTGCACGCAGCTGGTTTAGCTGCACTGCTTTGTTTATCTTGTGCTGCATTTAGCCAAACAGAGCAAGTTTTAGAGCAAATATCTACTGATAAAATACCGGACGAAAAAGACTGGGATGTACTTAACCCACCTTTTGATTTAGCGACTGTTTCAATCGATACAGACCAAACTACCTGGTCAAGTTTAGATGTGACGCCTGATGGCAAGCAATTTGTCTTCGACATGCTTGGGGATCTATACATCACCGATATAAAGGGTGGGTATGCCAAGGCACTGACTCAAGATTTTGCCTGGAATATTCATCCGGCTATTAGCCCAGATGGAACAAAAATAGCCTTTATCTCTGACAGAGGTGGTTTATCTAACCTGTGGGTGATGGACAAAGACGGCACTCACCTAAAACAGCTCAGCACAGAAAAAAATAATTTAATTCACTCACCCAAATGGAGTCCTGATGGGCAATATATAGCGGTGAGCAAAGGCATTATGTCGAGTCGTAGTATCCCCGCGGGTGAAATTTGGCTATACCATCATTCTGGAGGGGATGGACTGGCCGTGAAAGAACGTGTCAACGGTAAGAAAGACCAAAAAAATATTGCAGATCCCGCCTTTTCACCCGATGGTAAATACCTGTATTTTACTCAAGATGTATCAAGCGGCAGTACCTTTAGCTATAACCGCGATCCTTTAAAAGGTATTTTTGCCATTACCCGATACGAATTAGCCAATGGCGAAGAAGAACGCTTTGTTAGTGGCACAGGTGGCGCAGTTGTTCCGACACCTTCTCCAGACGGTCAACAACTGGCTTTTATTCGAAGAGTAAAAGAAAAAACAGTGCTTTTTATTAAAGATTTGGCGACGGGCATGGAAAAACCTCTGTATATGAATCTTGAACGAGACATGCAAGAAGGTTTTGGATCAGAAGGGTATTTTGCTTACTTTGATTGGACCCCTGATTCCAAACACATCGTTTTCTGGACGGATGGGAAATTTCAAAAGTTAACTGTCAAAGACCAATCTATCACTACCATACCAGTGAATATCAAAGCAGAACTTAAATACGCTGATGCTGTGCGTTTTGATGTAGATGTGGCGCCAGACAATTTTTCTATCAAAATGACTCGCTGGGCACAAAAATCTCCAGATGGAAAATCGATATTGTTTCAGGCATTAGGCAAACTGCATGTTAAAAATATCAAGTCGGGTAAAACAACACGTTTAACCAAACAAAGTGATCACGAAGAACTTTACCCACGCTACTCTAATGATGGCAAAAGCATCGTTTACACCACATGGCACGATCAAAACTTAGGTTCAGTTAGAATCATTAAAACCCGAGGCGGTAAAGGTAAAAAGCTAACAAAAATGCCTGGCCACTATATCGAACCCAGTTTTTCAACTGATGGGAAATTAGTAGTCTATGACAAAGTCACTGGTGGCTACCTCCTCAGTCCTGAATATTCAGTCGAACCTGGGATCTATGTAGCAAATGTTAAAAATGGCGATACGAAACGAATAGCTAAATCGGGAGCAGCACCACATTTTGCTGGCGACAATACTCGCATCTATTTGACTACCTCAGTTGCAGACAGTAGTTATGATGAAACTCAATTAATCAGCTTAGATTTAAATGGTGAAGATAAACGAGAGCATTTATACGGTGCCGATAAAGTAACAGAATATCGCTTGTCCCATGACAAAAAATGGGTCGCGTTTGTACACCAATACAATGCCTATGTTGTACCTTTTGTTGATACAGGTAAACGCGTCGACATTGGCCCTGAAATGTCTTCATTGCCAGTCAAACAAATATCAAGTCGCGCGGGTGAATACTTAACTTGGAGTGCCGACAATCAATCAGTCAGTTGGTATCACGGCGCAACCTTTTATGAGCGCAAACTAAAAGATGCCTTTGCTTTTTTTGCGGATGCGCCACAAGACTTGCCTGAGCCAGTAAGTGAAGGCATTGACTTATCATTTCAACAAAAAGCAGACAAACCTTTAGGCTACAAAGCCTTCGTGGGTGGCACAGTTGTCACGATGCGCGATGCAAATAGGCAACGGGAAGTAATCGAAAATGGCGTGGTATTAATCAAAGATAATAAAATTGTCGCAATAGGCAAATATGAAGATGTGACTATTCCCGATGAAACATTACTTATCGATACCAAAGGTAAAACCATTTTGCCTGGGCTAATTGACGCTCACGCCCACGGCTCACAGGGCAGTAATGAGATCATACCGCAGCAAAACTGGAGCATGTTTTCTAATCTCGCATTTGGTGTGACCACTATTCACGATCCATCAAACGATACCACTGAGATATTTTCAGCTGCTGAATTACAAAAGGCAGGCAAGATCGTTGCCCCAAGAATTTACTCTACTGGCACCATTTTGTATGGGGCAGAAGCACTTGGCTACAAAGCTATCATCAACAGTTATGACGATGCCCTATTCCATATGCAAAGATTAAAAGATACAGGGGCTATTTCTGTCAAAAGTTACAACCAACCCAGACGTGACACCCGTCAACAAGTTTTAGCTGCTGCTAAGGAGCTCGGCATGATGGTAGTCCCAGAAGGCGGTGGCAAATTTCAGCAAAACATATCAATGTTAGTCGATGGCCATACAGGTCTTGAACATTCGCTACCCATTGCCAAAGGTTATGATGATTTAACCGCTTTATGGTCAGCGACAAAATTCGGCTACACCCCAACGTTTGTGGTGTCTTACGGTGGCATGATGGGCGAAGAATACTTTTATGACAGAACCGAAGTATGGAAAAATCCCCGTTTAATGCGCTATACCCCGAGCTTTTTAGTGGATGGTCGTTCAATTAGACGCCCTTCAGCACCAGACAATCAATACAATCATGTCGCTGTCGCTGAGTATGCCAAAACATTGCGAGACAAAGGCGTAAGTGTACATATTGGTGCTCATGGTCAACGAGAAGGGTTAGCCTCTCACTGGGAGTTATGGATAATGACTCAAGGTGGGTTTACACCATGGGAAGCCCTTCGAGGAGGAACAATTGACGGTGCAACTCACTTAGGCATGGACAAACAAATAGGCAGTATTGAAGTAGGTAAGATAGCCGATATGATGATTATAGACGGTGACGGACTAACTGATATTCGCCGCAGTGAGTTTGTTGAATATACCGTGTTAAATGGCCGCGTGTATGAAACTGCGACCATGAATGAAGTAGGCAGCAAAAAACAACGTGAGGCCTTTTTCTTCGAACAAAATAACCAATTGTTTATGCCCAAAGCAACACAACAAGCCATAGACGCTAAAGCACAAAAGCATCATTGGGTACATTAGATTTATTCTTCACATGCCTTAACAAACTTTTGTTAAGGCTCTCTACTTTAACAAATGATAAATAAACACTTTCTTCATATGAAAAAAAATTTAGTTTGGGATATCCCTGTAAGATTATTTCACTGGTTATTAGTGCTCAGTTTGTTTGGCCAATGGTTAACTGCTGAGGTATTAGAAAACTCTATGCATATCCATTTCTTCATTGGATATTTTACCTTAGGGCTGATCATATTTAGGCTTCTGTGGGGATTTTTCGGTACAAGATACGCAAAATTTAGCAGTTTTATCGCGGGTCCAAAGGCTATTATCGGCTATTTACAGACACTCGTATCAAAGCAGAAGACTGTTACTACAGGGCATAATCCTTTAGGTGGGTTGTTATTACCTGCGGTGCTTATATTAGTTGGTTTACAAGCCATTAGCGGCTTATTTACTTCTGACGATATAGTCAGTGCTGGACCATACTACGATACAGTTAACAGTACGATACAGAAGTGGATGCAGTGGCTACACCACAATGTCTTTGATGTATTAATCGGTCTGGTCGTTATTCATGTATTAGCAATAACTTGGTATCAATGGGGTCTAAAACATGACTTGATAACGCCCATGTTAACGGGTAAAAAAATAATTGAAACATCCAAGGGCATCCCTCATTCCAAGTTAGTTAGAGCTTTGATATTAGCCATAGTGGTAGTTTTTTTTGTTTACTGGTTGGTTGAAATTAACCCTCCACCAGTAGAAGAATATTATTATTAATTAACGGGCATTTGACTCGCTAGTAGTGAAATGCCCATAAAGTTAGTCTTCTTTATAATTGTCGTGGCACCCTTTACAGCTTTTAAACACTTGACCAATAGCTGGCTTAAACTGATTTGTATCAACCGCTTTAGCCACTTTATTTAAATTGCTAGCAGCCACTGACAAAGCAATTATCTTTTCTTTAAAGTCAGCTTGATTTACCCAAATTTTATCCAACGCAGCGGTATCAACATCAAATCCGGTTGTGTCAGTGGCAAAATAATCGTTTAACATCAAAGACAATTGTTGAAGGCGTAATGAATTGGTTTGCATTGTTTCTACATTAAAAGGGATCGCACCTTTGTTCATCGCTCCCAGTGCGCCCACATTGCTTTTTACAAGTTTGAAAAGAGCTTGTCTAAACTCTGTTACATCTTTAGCTTGTTTACCTGATTTAGCGGGCTCTGCAAACACTGTAAATGTATTCAGCATCGCTGTACCTATAATTACTGCTAAAGCCTTTTTGATCATTTAACTTTCTCCAATGGTTAACGTTGATTAAATTTAGAACGATGACAACAGCTTTATTCTGCCATTGCCACTATTTTGTGTAAACTGATCACCTGAGCTAAACAGGATAATCTAAGGTAGACGATAAAAATTTAGAAAGTATTTTTGCAATATTAAAACAGACTATCCCATCATCACTTAAGCATAAAACCTTTGTTATTAATACCAACTAGATTCTTAGGTACACCTATGTTTGTATCGTGCCATGCCTATCACGTAAACTCTTGTAAAAAACGCCACTTCTTTTTGCTACCCACAAAATTATCGCTAACAACAATTATAACCTGCGAGTGCAGAAGCTTTTAACAGGCGCTTTCTAGACGTGTAAACTAGAGACTGTTCAACTTTCAAAGTATCGAACAAGACTCATAATTATAAGAAAAATAGTGTTTTCTCTCTGTTTTTCTTTGATCGCTTTTAAGATTAAATGGAAACAACATGCTAAAATCCTTTCGCTTTTAAATTTATTAAATTTTATACAAAAGAAATTCGGCATCAAGTCGAAATATCTTGTATAATCCCGCGCAATTTTTACTCAGACTGAAGTTGGAATAATGACAGATTTAGCAAAGTACAGAAACATTGGTATTTTTGCCCACGTTGACGCGGGTAAAACGACTACTACAGAACGAATCCTTAAACTTACCGGTCAAATTCATAAGACCGGTGAGGTACATGACGGTGAATCAACTACCGATTTCATGGAACAAGAAGCCGAGCGCGGTATTACTATCCAGTCAGCAGCAGTAAGTTGTTTCTGGAAAGATCACCGTTTTAACGTTATCGATACTCCAGGACACGTTGACTTCACAGTTGAAGTATATCGTTCGCTTAAAGTATTAGACGGCGGCATCGGTGTGTTTTGTGGCTCTGGTGGGGTTGAACCTCAGTCAGAAACTAACTGGCGTTATGCGAATGACTCAGAAGTTGCACGTATTATCTTCGTAAACAAATTAGACCGAATGGGCGCTGATTTCTATCGTGTTGTAGATCAAACCAAAAAAGTATTGGGTGCTAACCCACTAATTATGGTTTTGCCTATCGGTATCGAAGATGATTTTGTTGGTGTAGTTGATCTGCTTACTCGTAAGGCACACATCTGGGACGACACTGGCCTTCCAGAAAACTACGAGATCTCTGATGTGCCTGCGGACATGGTTGATAAAGTAGAAGAATACCGTGAAATGTTACTTGAAGAAGCATTAGGTCAAGATGATGACTTGATGGAGAAATATTTAGAAGGCGAAGAGCCATCTATTGATGAAATCAAACGTTGTATTCGTAAAGGTACACGTACTATGGAATTCTTCCCAACTTACTGCGGTTCTGCATTTAAAAACAAGGGGGTGCAAAACATCCTTGACGCTACTGTTGATTACTTACCTTGTCCTACAGACGTTGATCCACAACCTCTTACAGACGAAGAAGGCGAAGCAAATGGAAAATTTGCACTTGTTGACGCAAAAGAAACATTTAAAGCACTAGCATTCAAAATTACCGATGACCGTTTTGGTTCCCTTACCTTCGTGCGTATCTACTCAGGTACACTTAAGAAAGGTGATACAATTCTTAACGCGGCTACGGGTAAAACTGAGCGTGTTGGTCGTATGTGTGAGATGCAGGCTGATGACCGTAATGAGCTTAGCTCGGCGCAAGCGGGTGATATCATCGCTATTGTAGGTATGAAAACTAACGTTCAAACAGGTCATACACTTTGCGATCCAAAAGATCCTATCATCTTAGAAGCCATGGTATTCCCTGAGCCAGTAATCTCTATCTCTGTTACACCAAAAGATAAAGGCTCAACTGAAAAAATGGGTATTGCTATCGGTAAAATGGTGGCAGAAGACCCGACGTTCCGTGTTGAAACTGACCAAGATTCAGGTGAAACCATCCTATCGGGTATGGGTGAGCTTCACTTAGATATCAAAGTAGATATCCTTAAGCGTACATACGGAGTTGAATTGCAAGTAGGTGAGCCTCAGGTTGCTTACCGTGAAACGATCACTCAAACAATTGATGATTCATATACCCATAAGAAACAATCTGGTGGTTCTGGTCAATTTGGTAAAATTGATTACATCATCAAGCCTGGTGAGCCAAACACTGGTTTCACTTTCGCTTCTAAAGTTGTTGGCGGTAATGTACCTAAAGAATTCTTCCCAGCGATTGAGAAAGGTTTCAAGAGCATGATGGATACTGGCGTATTAGCTGGGTTCCCAGTACTCGATGTTGAAGTTGAATTGTACGACGGTGGATTCCACGCAGTGGATTCATCAGCAGTTGCATTTGAAATTGCTGCTAAAGGCGCGTTCCGTCAATCAATTCCTAAGGCTGGTCCTCAATTGATTGAGCCTATTATGAAAGTTGACGTTTTTACGCCTGACGATCACGTAGGTGACGTTATTGGTGATTTAAACCGTCGTCGTGGCATGATCAAAGATCAAGAAGCGGGCGTAACAGGTGTGCGTGTTAAAGCTGACATTCCTTTATCTGAAATGTTTGGTTATATAGGAAGTCTACGTACTATGACTTCTGGCCGTGGTCAGTTCTCTATGGAGTTCTCACACTACAGTCCTTGTCCACAAAATGTATCAGAGAAAGTCATTGCAGAAACTAAAGAGCGTAACGCTGCAGCTAAGAAGTAGACACTTCTGACGACTTAAAAAGCCCCATTATTTTTTATTAATGGGGCTTTTTTGATCTTATCTAGTCTTTTAGATTTGAATACTATGACTCGTGACCATATGATAAAGTTAAGTAGAATCATCGTGACAATACTTATTTGATATATATGTTTAACAACTCACATTCATCCCACCCAAATTTTAGGAAAAAACACATGAAATTGAACTCTTTTGCCTTATTGGCAGCATCCTCTTTATTTCTAGCTGCATGCGGCAATGATCAAAAAAGCGAAACCGAAACTACAATCGCACCAGCATCAGAGTCGATAACTGATTCAGCAACAAGTGATGCAAGCGATCCAGCTCTAGCAAGTCTTGAGCAAAAGCTCAGTTATATAGTAGGCACAAATTTAGCTGGCCAATTTAAGCGTGATGAGCTCACCTTTGATGTGAACGCATTTACTATTGCCGTCAATGATGTTATGGCTGGCACAGAGTCCCGTTTATCTCAGGAGCAAATCCAAGAGGCAGTCGCAGCAGTCCAGAAACAAGCTCAGGAAAAACAGCAAATTGCGCAACAAGCAGTTAGCGGTAAAAATAAAGCAGACGGCCTAGCTTATCTTGAGGCAAACGCTATGAAAGAAGGTGTAGTCGTAACAGAAAGCGGCTTGCAATATAAAGAAGTGGTATCTGGTGAAGGCGAAATACCCGCGTCGGATAAAACAGTCGTTGTACATTACAAAGGTACATTAACTGACGGTACAGTATTTGACAGCTCCTACGATAGAGGCGAACCAGCAGAATTCCCAGTGACAGGCGTCATTAAAGGTTGGGTAGAAGCATTACAGCTGATGAACGTCGGTGATAAGTTTGAATTGGTGATCCCCTCTGACCTTGCCTACGGAACAACGGGCAGTGGTCAAGCTATTGGTCCAGATGCGACATTATTGTTTGATGTTGAACTGATTGAAATTAAATAATTCTTAAATAATAGCCTTGTAAGACCCCTTACAAGGCTTTTATTTTAATTTAATCTGCACTTAGCATATGAAATATTCTACGGTGCTTGCAGACATGAATTTCCAAGTACCGCCCAAAATTCTACACACCTCGCACTCTGACTATCAAAGCCACCAACAGACTTACCTGCATGACACTCTAAAAGTAAGCGTCCGGTGATCCACGCCTAGCAGTCATCCATTATTCATTCGAAAATACTTCCTCACTGTAATGGGAGGTATTATGAAGCATAAAACACTAGATGAATGGCAGAAATTGATAAGCCAACAAC
>Ga0209119_1000403_pt1 | contig 43765 bp, 32 predicted proteins | sample COG_03_FD_184747 | JGI IMG/M metagenome (GOLD analysis project Ga0209119, IMG submission 184747) | Pelagic Microbial community sample from North Sea - COGITO 998_met_03 (SPAdes) (version 2) | ecosystem: Environmental > Aquatic > Marine > Neritic zone/Coastal water | place: Helgoland, sampling...
TTAGTTTCTTTTTATGTTTAGAATAGCCTATTGTAATAAGGGCTACAGCGAGTATATTAATCGTTGGATGTTCTACCAAATACAAGCGTACATCCGCATTTTTCATAACTTCTCCGACGCCTAAATCACTCCACAAACCAAAACGTGCAGAGGTGAAATACAACAGCAGTCCAATCAGTAATTGAATATGCGACACAATAAGTGTGAAAAGCGAAACTCTAAATGCCTTAGCATCGTAGTCCTTTTTTCCAAAGTAACCGACAAGTGCTTTAAATACTGCCAATATAAGTACAACAAGTACTAAATAGGCCCAATAGGAATGAATTGTTTTGATCATGAGATTTTGGTTTTGTTAGTATTAAAATGTAAAGATAACGGTTTAATTCCATTTATTTTCAGCCGGAGCCCCACCCCAAACAAGTGTTGCTAGGTATGGATTGTCAATAAACGGATTTCTATTGCCTTGCGCAGAATATATGACCGTATTACGTTGAATTTCAAAGTCTGAAACTGGATCTGCACTATTCCATGATATAAATAAATCTAAACCGCCTACCAATTCAAAATCCTCTCCATATCTAATGTTTAGATACATCATCATACGTGCTACATCTCCGCGCCATTCATCTCCAGGATACCATTGGCTGGATCCTAAGTCGTAGCTTCCACTCCCTTCCACAAAAGGGTGATTACTTCGCTGGGTATTCGTCGCAGCGTCACAAGTTCTTAAATGGTGTAAATCGGTCACCGCATTTGTAGCATCTAATAACGACTGTGGATACACATGTTCTGTATTAAAGGTTTGTGGAGAGTAGGAATTTGTTCCAGAGGTATATTCTTTCCAATAGCGGCGCTCTCCTGAGTACATTAGAACCACATTATCTGTGTTTGATAAATCCGCATCGGCATCATATAAATATTGATGACGTTGAAAGTACGTTAAAATGCTCGTATGTTTAGTGGTCGTATGTGTGTCTAATTCCTCAAACATAAGTTCAGCATCTTCAGAAAAAATAACTCCCGTATAATAATCAACTAATTCCGTAGGTATATTAAAGCTGATGGCATCTATCACTGTGATGGTCACGGTAGCGGACACACAAGTATTTGTTGGTGTGTCGTCATCACAAAGGGAATACATGAAAGTATCGGTTCCTGTAAAGCCTGTAGGCGGTGTGTAGTTTACGGTCCCATTGGCGTTTAAAACAACTGTTCCTTGTGTAGACGTATTGTCTACCGATGACAGCACCGCTTCGTCAATAACGGAATCATTGTCTAGAAGAGTTGTAATGGTTTTGGTGGTGTTTAGTAACACATTAAGGGCATCATTTTCTGCAACTGGATTGCCTAGATCTGCAACAGTGATTGTGACCGTTGCTGTTGAGCAGTCTGCTGGCGTATCCGAGTCACAAATTGTATAGGTGAATGTATCTTCTCCTATAAAATCTTCATCCGAAGCGTAGGTATAAGTGGCGTTTCTATTATCAACAATTGTTCCGCCTTGGGTGGTGGTTGCATCAAAGGATGTAATACGCGCATTGTCTTCTATGGTATCGTTTGCCAGTAGGTTTTCAATAGTAAGGTCGGTGTCTTCAAATGCATCAAAACGGTCGTTTACAGCGACGGATTCTCCACCAGTTGTGGTTTCAGGTTCCGTAGGAACAGGAGAAGGGTCGTCACCTCCAGAACTACAATTGATACACAAAAAAGTAATAATAACTAAGGTTGAAATTTTTCTCATAATTCTAACAAATATATTAAAAGTTTAAAGACAAAAGTCACCTCCATGGGAGGTGACTTTGTATACTATAAATTGGATTGAAAACGATTAGTTAGCCACCCACACACCATCAGTTTTTATAACACTCATGCTTTCGTTAGCAGTTGAGCCATTGTAAATCACATAGGTTAGTACGTATTTTTGACCGTCTTCAGCAGAAGGCGATTGGTTATTTAAAAGTGCCCCAAATGCTTCTAATAACATCGCATCTGACCAGTAGTTAGAACCCCCTGATCTTCTGTCAAAACTACCATAATTTCCAACATTTCCTGCAGGTCCTTCATAAATAGCACTGAATGCATCTGAAATAAAAGCAATATCAGAATCTACTAAAGTATATTTGATTGTATTATCTGGAACCCAGTTTTCGCCGTCATGACCAAATTGTAATGATTCTATCATTATGTTGTCATAAGCAGAAAATATTGTGCCGTCAAAAACATAGGCAGCTGTATAACTTTTTGTAACGCCACTACCTTCATATATTTCATACATCGCTATGACGATATCGCCTGAGCTTCTTGGATCAAATCTGTAAAGGTCTTCAAGTGCTATTGGAATTTTTTGATTGGCTTCATCTTCACTAGAAAAGTTAGGATAGCTTTCACCCATTTCAGCATATTGGTCTGGTGTAAATCCAGTAAACTTTTCCCAATCACCGTCTACGTAAGCAAATCCATTTGTAAGTGTACTTACAGAACCAGAATAATACTTATACTTTAAAGACACGAAGTCTCCATCTTCTGGATTTGGGTAAGTCGCATCTAAGTAGTCATATACATCGCCACCGCTAGAGAAGTTCCCGTAAGTTCCCCCTGTAATAGCATTGTGTTCTGCTGATGACAATGTGTACACCGCTGCGTCATATGTAGACACTCGGTTGTAGATGTTATAAGAAACTAGTGCAGACGATCCCAATCCCCATACTGGGAATAAATCAGACAATAAGCTTGGTACCATATCTTTGGCAGCTTGCGTATTGTTAAAGTTTCCGTAGGTCAATTCTAGTTCATCATAATCGTCATCGGTAAGTGTGTAAACAACATCCCCTACAATTACGTTCTCTTGTGCATCAATGGCAGCATTGATGTCTTCATTCGGATTACATCCTGTAAAAACGAAGGTCGAAAGCGTCAATAAATAAATTATTTTTTTCATTTTCTTATTTTTTAGAAATTAATTTTTAATCCAAGACTGAATGTTCTTCCTGCTCCGTAGTATACGCCAGCAGTTTGAGCAACTGAGTTATCTCCATCACGAGCATCTGAAATATATTCAGTGTTTAGAACATTATTCATTCTAGCAGATAGTGAAGCGTCAAACTTCCCAACAGTGAATCCGTGGTTTAAACCCATATCAAATAAACCATATGCTGGCAACTCCCATGAATCTTGTCTGTTTGTTTCATCACCTCTATCAGTAATACTGTAACTAGCATATAAATCACTAGCATAGTTATAATCAATATAAAAAGATGTTTTTTCCATCAATTTAAATTTAGATCCTAAAGCAAATGTGGTTTGTGCTGCATCCGATACTTTTAAATCTTTTGCATATACATTAACTGTTTTAATTACCTGTCCACCTTCATCAAATAACTTACCGCTTGCATCATTTTTCCATTTCCAGTTTCCAATAGAAGCCATCCCTGTAAAAGTAACTGCATCGCTTGCACGGTATACAAAATCAACTTCTACACCTTGGTGTAAAGCGTCAAGACCTGCAATGTTATAATTAACTCGTTCGCCTTGTCTATCTGGATCGTCAACACTACCTGTTAACGATTTATCAATCCAAGAGGTATTATAAATATTTACATTTGCTGTGAGTTTGTCTCCTCTGAATCCGTAACCTAGTTCTGCACTAAATACTTTTTCATTTAAAGCGCCGTCGTTGAATACTGTAGAACTATCGCTTTGGAAAACGTTGCCGTCTAAGAAAGGTGCTTTTGAGAAATACCCTACATTCACAAATACGTTTCTTGTATCACTTAAGTTATAGTTTGCACCCCCTTTAACGCTGTATCCAAGAAAATCAACTTTAGCTGATTCACGAGCTGGATCTGTAGGAGCATAATACATAAATTCTTTTTTGCTGTAAGTCGTATTAGATACTGCAGTTGCTAAGAAAATTGATAAATCTGCACTTGGAGCATATTCTGCTTGTGCAAAAAGACCACCTCTTACTACGATACCATCATAATCTTTATTGTAACGATCCCCAACTTTTAGGGCTTGTCCAGACGTGTTTTCGTCATTCGTATCATTAATATAAAATTGACCACCTAAAAGATCTGCAACTTCATACCAGTGAGATCCTACGTAGTAACGTGCATCTACACCACCCGAAAGTACTAATTCATCCGTTAGGTTTGTTTTAACAGTAGATAATAAACCGTACCATTTATGTGCATTTCTAGAAGAAGCAAAAATGTCTGTAGAACCATATGCACCTTGAGCTTTATTTTCTAATGCAATTTGATCAAAATCAATTGGTTGATCAATATCACCTAAACGGTATGCATTATCATAAAACTTAGAGCCACGTTGTCTTCTTCCTCCACCTTCTCCAAAAGAAGCATAAAGTGCAGTCGATACTGATGTGTTATCACTTAAAGTCCAGTAGTGGTTTAATGATATTTGTGGTTTGTGATAGAAGTTATAAGATAAGTGTTCTACTTTCCCATTTCTAATTCCCCAGTCTGGGTTAAATCTTTTACCACCTTGCTCTGTTGCTCTGTTCTGCTCAATCGTACGTCTGTTATAACGTTGACCGTGCGTTTGTTTTGCTCCAAATGCAGTAAATGATAATTTATGATTCTCATTAATGTTTTTAGAAATATTAAGGAAATAATTAAACCCATTAAATTCTGTTCCATCTACATATCCGTTACCAGAAATTTTAGCACCAGATACAGTGACCGCTAAACCATTATCCATAAGTCCAGTTGAATAGGTCATTCCGTATTTTTGGTATCCATCATTTGCAGTTCCCATTCGTATCGATCCACCAGCTTCAACATCTGTTGTTTTGGTTACAATATTGATAGTTCCTCCTATAGAAGGCACAGCTACTTTAGAAGCACCAAGACCTCTTTGTACTTGTAATGTACTAGTTACATCTCCAAGACCAGCCCAGTTAGACCAGTAAAGTCTTCCGTTTTCCATGTCATTAACAGGGATACCGTTGATAAGCACACCCACGTTTTCAGAACTAAATCCACGTAGATTAATCCGACCATCACCATATCCACCACCTGACTTAGTAGCATAAACACCTGGAGTCGCTTTTAAAATTTCTGGAAATTCTTGCGTTCCGAGTTTAAGCTCTATTTCAGAAGCTTTAATTGTAGAAACCGCTACTGGCGTTTTTCTGTCAACAGCTACAGAAGCAAAAATCTGAACTTCTTCTAAGCCTAATTCGCTAGCTTCTAAAGAAACTGACCCAAGGTCTAAGTTTCCTGAAAAAGAAATTGTAGTTGATACAAATCCCACATAAGACACAACAATTTCTCCTGTTGCACTTTTAGTGTTTAATGTAAAGTTTCCGTCAAAATCTGTAGAGACGCCATTGGACGTTCCTTTTTCAACGATAGTAGCTCCCGGCAAAGGTGCTTGCTGACCCGCGTCGACGATTGTACCCGTTACAGTGCTTTGAGCAGCAACTGAAAACGTACATACCATCAAGGCCAATGATAAAATTTGTTTAATTCTTTTCATAATTTTAATTATGGTTTAATATTAAGTTAAATTAGTTAAACAAAAATATGAATAATTAGCTGATAAAGTAACATATAACTGTTAAAAAATCGCACAAAAAAACACTTGATCAATAGTAAATCAAGTGTTTTTAGGGTATTCTACTAAAAATTGTTTAAAGAATTAGTTGATATTTTTATAATAATTTAATAGATTAGATGTTGATGTATCATGATTCGCATTAGAACCTGTGTGTATTTCATTTAATATCTTGGTTGCTAATTGTTTACCTAATTCAACTCCAAATTGATCATAACTAAACACATTCCAAACGACGCCTTGCACAAATATTTTATGCTCGTACATTGCAATTAACTTTCCTAAGCTTTCTGGTGTGAGTTGTTTTATAAAAATAGTGTTGGTCGGTTTGTTACCTTCAAATACTTTAAAGGGAACGATTTCTGCTGTCGTGCCTTCTGCCTGTACCTCAGCTACTGTTTTACCATTTAACAGGGCTTCCGTTTGTGCGAAAAAGTTAGAGATCAATTTATCTTGATGGTCTTTGTTGCCATATAAGGATTTAGTGAACCCAATAAAGTCTGCGGGAATCAATTTTGTCCCTTGATGAATTAATTGAAAAAAAGCATGCTGAGAATTTGTGCCTGGTTCTCCCCAAACTAAATTACCAGTTTGATAATCCACTTGATTCCCTGAACGATCGATACTTTTCCCATTACTCTCCATAATAGCTTGTTGCAAGTAGGTTGCAAATTGGTTCAAATACTGCGTATAAGGAATGACGGCTTCACTTTCTGCTTTGAAAAAATTGTTGTACCAAATACTTAAAAAAGCTAAAATTGTAGGAATGTTTGTTTCAAATTCTTCGTCTTTAAAATGCGTGTCCATTTTATGAGCACCAACTAACAGTGATTCGAAATTATCATATCCGACAGATAAACTAATACTTAATCCGACGGCACTCCAAAGAGAAAAACGACCACCTACCCAATCCCACATCGGAAAAATATTGGAGGGTTCAATACCAAAGGCCTCTACCTTGGCGGTGTTGGTGGACACAGCTACAAAATGTTTTGCAACATCTTGTTGAGTGCCATGTTTCAAAAACCACTCTCTAATCGTCGTCGCATTTGATAAAGTTTCCTGCGTGGTGAATGTTTTTGATACAATTACAAAAAGCGTGGTCTCTGGGTTCAGAGTTTTTAGAACTTCATTGACATGATCGCCATCGACATTACTCACAAAATGAGGCGTGAGATGATTGCCGTAAAAAGCCAATGAATCTACCACCATCGCTGGTCCTAAATCCGATCCTCCGATTCCTATGTTGACGATATCGGTAAATGCTTTGTTTGTGTATCCTTTTTTACTGCCATTAATAATGGCCTCGGAAAAGTTTTTTATTAAGGTTTTGACTTCCTGAATTTCGGGAACAACATTTTTGCCATCTACTAAAACATTAGCCTCTTTTGGAGCACGAAGCGCTGTGTGCAATACTGCTCTGCCTTCGGTATGGTTGATGATGTCACCTTCAAAATATTTTGAAATTGCTTCTTTAAGATTAAGTTCCTTCGCCAATTCTTTAAAAAGCATCATGGTTTCTGAGTTGATTCTATTTTTTGAAAAATCAACATAAAAATCTTCCCATTTTATAGTAAATTCGTCTGCACGCCCAGGGTTTTCGTCAAACCATGTTTTCATGTGCGCATCCTTTATTGCTTCAAAATGAGTGTTTAGTTTTGCCCATGATTTTGTTTGCGTTGGGTTTTTTGAATGTAGTGCCATTGAATAATTTTAATATATATTATTAATTGATTGAATCTAGTTGTTGTCTCAAAGGTGCTATAAACGCTTTAAAATCCGGTTTTAAATGCTTAGGCAATGCTTTTGCTTCTGGAAGTTTTTGACGAAACGGATCTACTTGCTTTCCATTTTTCCAGAAACGATAGCATACGTGTGGACCTCCTGTGTTTCCAGTCATCCCGACTTTGCCAATTACATCGCCTTGCTTAACGTAGTCCCCAACACTTACCATACGTCTGCTCATATGCAAATACTGAGTGCTATAGGTTGCGTTGTGTCTTATTTTCACATACTTGCCATTACCGCCTTTTCGTCTCGACTCCACGACTGTCCCATTGGCTGTTGCCAAAATAGGCGTCCCAATTGGAGCTGCGAAATCAGTTCCTTTGTGTGGTCGCACCCGGTTTCCATAATAAGCAATGCGTCGTTTTAGGTTGTATCTTGAAGATATCCGACTAAATTGAAGCGGTGCTTTCAAAAAGGCCTTCCGAAGGCTTTTCGCGTTTTCATCATAGTAATCCGTGTTGTTTTTGGACTCTTTATTCATATAGTTAAAAGCATAGAACGCCTCGCCTTTATGTTCAAAAAAGGCAGCCTTTATACTTTCAATTCCTGCATATACAGAGTCGTCCACAAAACGTTTGTTGTATATCACTTTAAAATTATCACCTTTTTGAAGTCTCGAGAAATCAATGGTCCAAGCATAAATATCATCAGACATATCATAAATCAATTGAGTAGGCAATCCTTGATCTTCCATTGTTTCAGAAAGTGTGCTCTGAATAACACCAAAGGTTTCCATTTCAACAATCTTAACAGGCTTTCTTTCTATGTAAGCAATAATTGAATCGCAAAATTCAACTACGATGTATTCGATTTTATTTGGTTGATATACAAAAACCAAAGGCTTTTGTGCATCCTCTTTAGCATACATAACAGTGTATGGCTTTCCAATTCTTAATTGGCGAACGTCAAAAACTTCTTTAGTTTTTTCAGCAATATGATGTATTTGTGGATAAAATAAGTGATGCTTCTCTAGCAAAACACCAAAGCTGTCACCGCTTCTAACGGTATCATTAACCACCTCATAGTTATTCAGGTTGTAACCGAACTTAAAATTATCTTTTTCGACTACAACGACCGCTTTAACTTCTTCAATAGTTTCTTTTGAACAGCTCTTTATGATGCTATAAAAACTAATGACTACAAAGCCGTAAATAAAAAATTTAACGTTAAAATACTTTTTGTTAATGCTCAACTTCATGTCCCCAATTATCTTTTTCTACTTGGCTCCAAAGTTCAGGAAAAAATATTCTTTTTTGGTATTTTGGATGCATATATTTTTGCCAATCACTTCCACCAGTTGCTGCGCCATCGCCTTCTTTTCCCAAAATATAGTGTTTTGCGGCATTGTAATGTGCCATCACCCAAGTGACATTAACCGTATAGTCATAATGTCGCATCGCAGCCCTAAGGCTTTCATCTTGTTGATCCTCAATAGATAATTCTTTGAAACGAGTCCAAATGTTTTTGGTATTACATACTTTCATAAACGAGATGAATTCGTCTTTATAACGGTTTTCAAAATTTGATAATAAGGTTGATTTTTGACCCGTTTTATAGTTTTTTCCAGCTGCTTGCCAATATAAATGTTCAAAAGCATGTTCAAATGGGGTGTTCCTATCAATACTCGAACGGAACCGTAAATCGATCAAGTTAACAAGCTCTGTAGATGCAAATTCAATTTTACGAAATTGCGCACTTTGAAACCCACTAGCAGGCGTCAATGTATGTCTAAATTTATTGTATTGCGCTATATCCATCCCTTCTCGCATGATATTGAAAGAGGTCGTTAGCATATCAAAATAGCGGCTAATTCGTCTGAGTTTGTCTTGAAAAAAATCAACCTCCAAAGAGCTTGATTCTGATACTTGTTTAATTTCCCAAAGGATCATTTTAAAAATTAATTCATTGATCTGATGGTAAGCGATAAACACCATTTCATCAGGAAGATCCGTACGTTGAATCTGTAAGCCCAACAGGGCATCTGTATGAATATAATCCCAGTAAGTTATAGAATTGCTATGTAATAATCCCTCTAGGTGCACATCACGATCTTGATGGATCGCATTGTATTTATCATCTAAAAGGTCTAATAATTTATCAGTAGTTGGTTTTTTGGTCATTACTTTTTATAATTGAATTTCGAAAGGGTACTTGAGTCCTTTTTGAGCTACTAAATCGGCTCGTAATGAACCAACTCTTAAATCTGCTTTAATTTTTACTGGTATTTTGTTTTTATCTGCCGTTACCCACAATGTTAAACTTTCTTCTTCTTTGAAAACACGTCCAGCCATTACGTAGGGTCTGAACTTTATACATTTTATGTCTCCAAACGCTGTACTAATGGTTTCTCGTCCTAGGTATTTTAATTTAAATAGAAATGTTTCTTCATCGAAAAATATATTTAATTCTACAACATCGCCTTGTTTTATAGTCTCCGTTTTGTAATTATTTCTAAGATAATAATAGGCTGATACTAAGTCTTGTATGTCTTGTTCGATGTCTATTGTAGAGGTTGTTTTGTCTTTCAGATCGTTAATCAGTGCTTTGTTTTGTACGTGGTCAAATTCTACAATTCTGTTTTTGGTATAGCCACCTTCATTTATATCTCGAACAAACTTATAGGGTGCGCCGGTATGTTTATCAAAATGACTTTCATAATGATCCTCAACATTGAAAAACCATTTAATGGCGCCTGTAGTCCAGCCTTTACCTATCACTTTATAAACTGCTTTGTTTTTGTATGTAGTTTCAGATACTTGAAGTGTTGCGTTGCCTGCCTTAAACCAATTACTATAACTGAGTTTAAATTTGAGCCATTCCCCATCTTGAAAAGAAGATGCGTTTTGCGCCCCCAAAAACTGGAAACTCGCAAACACTATAAAAATTAATACTACTTTTTTCATGACACAATGGAATGACTAATTATTTCAAATGATTCTAAATACTACTACAAATTTGCAATTATTATTCCAATTTATAAAATGAATCTGTTTTTTGTATCTCTTACTTTTTAAACTAATGTTATGTTAGTAACTTTCATGTTCAAAACCAATAACCTACACCCACAATAAAACCAGAATAACTGACGTCTCCTGTCCAGTTATATTTTAATTCAACAGGTCCAAAACGTGTCTCAAAACCATATCCAATTGAATATCCACTATATGTCGGGAGTTCTAACCATTCTTTGTTTAAAAAAATGTCATCCGCAATATTCGCGAAATTAGCAGAAAAAATAAAATGATGATTTTTTGAAAACTCATAGTCAACTGTCGATGTTAGTTTCATAAAACTATTTCCGCTAAGCGCAAAATATTCATAGCCATAAAATGTAGTATAGTTATTAAAATAATTAGAGCCATACCCTCCGAGGCCAAAACTGAGTGCCTTGGTATTGCTATCTCCTAATTTAAAACCTCCCTGCAAATCAATGTTCATAGAAAGCATATCTCTAATTGTAAATGCTTTTGAGATTTGTGATTTAAAAATTGAAAAACCGTTGAAATTATTGTTAAAATCAGAGGATGCAAAATAGTATTGAAAACCGCCTTCAAAAAGAAATCCGCTTGTTGGAAAAAATTTATTATCTATGGTGTCATACTTTAGAGCCCCAAAAAAACTATAAAAATCGCTATCTTCAAAGGTATACTCTGTAGTTGCAAATGCAGTCATAAACGCATTTTCGTTCGTGGTAATTTTCGTACTCTTTAATTCCACTCCAATTTTTAGTGCTATGTCTTTTTTTATAAGGGATTCTATAAAAAACTGATGCGTAAATTCACTGAAATTCATTCGAATCTTATCTACTTCTGGGTAAATCTCATCAGTAATGAGGCCCGCTGGACTGTTAACACTATCGAAACCGATATACTTTGAGTTAAGTCCTACGCTCCAATAAAAACCCTTATCAATATAATAGTCAAAATTATAGCGGATATTATCCCCTAGAATAAAATCTATCGATAATACATCGTTTTTAAGAAACAATTGTTTTTTAGTAAAATTAAGAAGGGCAGCGCTTTTATACAATTGATCGAAATGCACACCAAACTTTACAAAAGTTGTGTTTTTTGCCTCTATAACTTTAGCGCTTAAGTCATAACCGTTATTTGATGGATAAAATTTATATAAAAAACTATCAAAATTATTTGTAGCTACTAAATTGTTAACTCCTTTACTAAAATCATTAAAACTAATGGTCTCACCTGTTCTAAACCTCAGTTTTCCTTTAACATATGAGGATGTATATTTATCGAGACCAGAAATTGAAATATCATTGATTTTAATTTCTTTAAAATCGGGGAAATTGACTTCTGTTTTTGTAAAATTTTGCGCCTTGGCTATCGCTTTTAGTTCTTTTAGATATAGTAAGGCAGTTTCTTCACCTTTATTTATGATTTTTACACCATCTTTAAAGGAAACTATCGAATAGTCTGCAACATCTGGTTTTATAAAAATATCTGTTAGCGATGATTTTTCACTCATTTCTTCAGCGGCTCTAAAGTTGCTGATTTGATTCAAAATATTAGAGACTGATTCCAATTCATTAATTTCTAGAAGATCATCTTGTACACTGATTCCGATGATTATGTCTATGTCTTTGGATGCTAAATCCATTACCGGAAAATTATTAACGATCCCTCCGTCCATTAGAAGTTTATTATCCAAGATTACTGGCTGAAAAAGAGTTGGTAAGGCACTACTTGCTGCTATTGCTTGCGCTAGATTTCCGTGCTCTAAAACCACTTCATTTCCCGTTGCCATATCAGTCGCAACACAATAAAACGGTATTGGTAATTTGCTAAACTCATTTATGCCACTAACACTCAATGTTAGTTTTGAAACTAAATTAAATACGTTTTGACCCCTCGAAATTGAAGAAGGCAAATGAATTTTAAAATCACTCATAGGCAGCGATAGTGCATATTTTTCTCCGTTTTTACGTTCATAAAATGTCTTAGACTCTCTAGGGATTTCATCACTGATCAGTAGATCAAATTTGGTTGATCTGATAATAGAATCTAATTGTTTTCCCGTATATCCTGACGCATATAAACCTCCTACAACCGCACCCATACTTGTGCCCGCAACATAATCTACACGAACGCCTAAGCTATCTAACATTTTTAGAACGCCTACATGCGCTAAGCCCTTGGCTCCACCCCCACTAAGCACTAAGCCTACTCTGGGGTTTACTGGCTCATTTTCCTGAGAAAAGCCCCAAGAAAAAAAGAATACAAAAAGCAAAATTATAAGGTTACGCATGGGGTTTTTTTTGATAATAATTATATATAATCTGAGCTTTAGATACGCCAACAACTTGTTCTAATTCATCTAATGCTGCAAATGAAATACGTTGGACAGATTTAAATTTTTTTAATAATTCTAGAATCGTTTTTTCACCGATTCCTGCAATCGATTCCAACTCCGAATTTAGAGCTGTTTTACTTCGTTTATTTCGATGGTGCTCAATGCCAAACCGGTGTGCTTCGTTTCGAAGTTGCTGAATGATTTTGAGCGTTTCGCTTTTTTTGTCTAAATATAAGGGAATTGGATCATTTGGATAGAATAATTCTTCTAAACGTTTTGCAATTCCGATAATCGCAATTTTTCCACGAAGCTCCAAGTCATCTAAACTTTTTAGCGCAGCAGATAATTGACCTTTTCCACCATCAATTATAATCAAATGTGGCAACGGCTGATTTTCATCTAGCAAGCGCTTGTAGCGTCGATAAACTACCTCTGTCATTGACGCATAATCATCAGGTCCCTCGACCGTTTTGATGTTAAAGTGTCGGTACTCTTTCTTACTTGGTTTACCGTTTTTAAACACAACACAAGCAGCAACAGGATGTGTCCCCTGTATATTTGAGTTATCAAAACACTCAATATGCGTGGGGGCCTCAGACAGTCTCAGATCTGATTTCATTTGAGCCATAATTCGCTCCACATGACGGTCAGGGTCGGTTATTTTAACCTGTTTTAATTGCTCTAAACGCTGGTATTTAGCATTTCGGAGCGACAAATCAATCAACTGTTTTTTATCGCCTACTTTAGGGATTGTAAGTCTAAACCCTGGCCCTAAGCTTACTTCAAAAGGCACATATATATCTTTAGACTCTAACGAAAACCGCTGGCGCATTTCTGTAATCGCAAGTTCTAATAAAGCCTGGTCACTTTCTTGTAGTTTCTTCTTTAACTCCATCGTGTGTGAACGAATGATGGCACCGTAAGAAAGTTGTAAAAAATTGACATACGCATAGCTTTCATCACTTACAATTGAAAATACATCCACATTACTGATCTTTGGATTCACAATAGTTGATTTGGCTTGATAGTTTTCTAATACTTGAAGTTTTTCTTTTAAAGTTTGTGCTGCCTCAAACTCCAAGTTTTCAGCATATGTTTTCATTTGAGATTTAAAAACAGTAATTGAGTTTTTAAAATTTCCTTTTAAAATTTCGCGAATCGTGGCTATATTTTCTAAATAAGAGGCTTCCTTTTCTTTAGCTTCACAAGCGCCTTTACAATTGCCTAAATGATATTCTAAACAGACTTTATATTTTTGATTATAAATTTTGTCTTTAGACAAATCAAATTTGCAGGTTCGAAGTGGAAACAATCCTTTAATAAGATCTAACAGTGTGTAGACTGTTTTTATACTGGTATAAGGCCCAAAATATTCTGAGCCATCTTTAATGATTCGCCGAGTTTGAAACACTCTTGGAAAGGGTTCTTTTTTAATGCAAATCCATGGGTACGATTTATCATCTTTTAAGAGAACATTATAGCGAGGTTGATACTTTTTAATCAAATTGTTTTCCAGTAACAATGCATCCGTTTCTGTCTCTACAACAATATGTTTTATCTCTACAATTTTCTTAACAAGAACATTTGTTTTTCCATAGTCATGAACTTTATTAAAATACGAGCGTACTCTATTTTTTAAATTTTTAGCTTTCCCTACATAAATAACCACCCCTAAAGCGTCATAAAACTGATAGACACCAGGCGTGTTAGGTAAGGTTTGTAATTGAAGTTCAATGTTTGAATTACTCATTAATTCAAAGGTATATTAATTCCAACGATTGTGAAAATTGAAATTGCTTTTTTAGTATATTGCAATAGTTTAAGTCTGTAAAATTTATGAATATTGTAATACTGTCGCGTAATATAAATCTGTATTCAACCCGGCGACTTATTGAAGAAGCTCACCTCAGAAACCATCAAGTAGAGGTGATTGATCCTTTGGAATGCGACTTAATCATTGAAAAAGAAAAACCAACTATTTTATACAGGGACACTTACTTAGATAATATAGATGCCATAATTCCTCGTATTGGTGCTTCTGTGACCTATTATGGGTGTGCTGTAGTCAGGCAATTTGAAATGATGAATGTGTTTTCAACCGTATCATCAGACGCAATTATTAAGTCTAGGGATAAGCTGAGAAGTTTTCAACACCTTTCAAAAGCTGGCATAGATATGCCAAAAACAGTATTTACAAATTATTCAAGAGATACTGCTAAAGTGATTGCTCAAGTGGGTGGCATCCCTGTAGTAATTAAATTACTAGAAGGAACCCAAGGAATTGGTGTGGTCCTCGCTGAGTCTGAAAATGCTGCCGAATCTGTTCTAGAAGCTTTTAATGGACTGGAAGCTAGGGCACTGGTTCAAGAATACATTGCAGAAGCTAAAGGCGCCGACTTAAGAGCACTAATTGTGGACGGCCACGTTGTTGGCGCTATGAAACGCCAAGGAAAAGAAGGTGAATTTAGATCAAACTTACACAGAGGCGGAACCTACGAGCACTATAAATTAGATGACAACGAAATCAGACTTGCCCTAAAAGCTGCTCGGAAACTAAAACTCCCTATTTGTGGCGTTGATATTTTACAATCAAATCGTGGCCCTCTAGTAATGGAGGTCAATTCTACACCTGGACTTGAGGGTGTTGAAATTGCATCAGGTAAAAACATAGCAAAATCAATCATTACTTACATTGAAAGAGGCCGTGTATTATAGTCTAAAAAAACTACTATTACGAATCTATATGACGCTTTCATTTTTTGCTCAACAAATATTCTAAGGTGAAAAAACAACAATTAAGAACCCATTATAAAAAACTTCGCAATGCGCTAAGCACTAAGCAAGTCGCCGATTTTAGTATTCAAATTGCAAACTTAACCCTCCAACTTCCTATATGGGACCGTTCTTTTTTTCATGTATTTCTAACAATTGAGTCCTTAAAAGAAGTGATCACAGACCCTATACTATCCATTCTTTTAGGGAAAGACAAACACATTGTGCTATCTAAAAGCAACTTTGAAACCCGGACGCTATCTCATGTTTTATTGCAAGACAATACGCGTATTAAAATAAATTCATGGAATATTCCTGAACCCGAAAACGGCATCGCTATAACTACTGATCAAATAGAAGTTATATTTATTCCGCTTTTAGCTTTTGATGTGCATGGAAATCGTGTGGGTTACGGAAAAGGCTTTTACGATGAGTTTCTAAAAGACTGCTCAAACGATACTATAAAAATTGGACTGTCATTTTTTGAAGCAGAAGCAACTATAGACGGTATTGAATCTCATGATATCTCTTTAGATTATTGTATTACTCCACAAAAGGTTTATACTTTTTAAGACGTTGTAGTCTTCGGGAATATTTTTTTATTAAACACTAAAAGCAATCCAACACCTGTACTAATCGCCATATCAGCGACATTAAAAACAGGATCAAAAAAGGAGAAAAAGTTACCACCTATAAATGGAATCCACTCCGGGAAATAGCCCTTAAATAGAGGGAAATAAAGCATATCAACAACATTCCCATGAAACACATTTGCATAGCCTTCTGTAGCAAATAAAGTCGATGTTTGACCCAAGCTCCCATCAAATATAATACCATAAAAAACAGAGTCTAAGATGTTTCCAAGCGCACCCGAAAAAACCAATGCTAGCGAAACAATAAGAATTTTAGAAGTAGCCTTTTGAAGGCTTTGATGCAACCAATACCCAATACCACAAACTGCAAATACTCTGAAAATAGTTAAAAACAATTTGGCGCTCGAATCGTTAATATGTGATGAAATATCGCTTAGTTTAGCACCCCATGCCATGCCTTCATTTTCGATAAAAAATAATCTAAACCACTCGAAAATTCTTAATTCTTCTCCTAGCTCAAAATGTGTTTTGACATATATTTTTGAGGCTTGATCAATAAAAAGAATGATCGAAATAAGCAAAATTGTCTTATTCTTAGACATCTTATTGCTGCATATTCTTTGCTTCAATACTGAGAGTTGCGTGCGGCACCAACTCTAAACGTTTTACATTGATAAGCTTACCAGTAACTCTACAAATCCCATAGGTCTTATTTTCAATTCTTATTAAGGCATTTTTAAGGTCTCTAATAAATTTTTCTTGACGAATGGCTAATTGGGAATTCGATTCTTTACTCATTACTTGGCTGCCTTCATCAAACGCTTTAAATGTAGGCGAAGTATCTTCTGTCCCATTGTTTAAGTCGTTCATGTAGGCACTTTTAATAAGCTCCAAATCGTGCTGCGCTTTCTCGATTTTATTGAGGATAAGTGTTTTAAAGTCTTCTAATTGTTTATCCGAGTATCTACTTGTGTTTTCAATGGACATAATTATATGGATTTTTGGATGTGCAACTTGGTGTTGATCGCATCAAAAGATACATCAATCCCTTTATCTAGTTGTGCTACCAAATGTAGCGACTCCGTTAATGTTTCTAGTTTAATATATTCTAAATTTTGTTTTATAGCGTTCTCAATAGCAACTTCAGACTGTAAATAAACCTCAATACGATCCGTAACTTCAAGCCCTGAATCTTTTCTTAAATTTTGAATCCTGTTGACCAATTCTCTTGCAATTCCTTCATCTCTCAAAGGCTCTGAAATTGTAACATCTAAAGCGACTGTAATTGATCCCTGTTTGGCTACCAACCAACCTTCAATATCTTGAGAAGTGATCTCTACATCATTGGGCTCCAAATTAATGCTTTTTCCATAAATCTCAATAGCTAAAACTCCTTTTTCTTCGATTTGCTTAATGTCAGCTGCTTGCAAGCTTTGAATGGCATTTGCAATTGCTTTCATATCTTTTCCAAATCGAGGTCCAAGGGCTTTGAAATTTGGCTTTATTTGTTTCACCAAAATATCGGATGCATCTTCTAATAGCTCTACTTCTTTCACATTAACTTCGTGTTTCACTAGGTCAGCAATCGCTAAAATTTCTTCCTTTTGAGTCGTAGAATTCACTGGAATCATTATCTTTTGTAACGGCTGACGAACTTTGATTTTTTCTTTAGCTCGTAAAGACAATACTAGAGATGAAATAGTTTGTGCTTGCTCCATTTTCCGTTCTAAACTTTTATCTATAAGCGTCGTGTCTGCAATTGGAAAATCTGCTAGATGGACACTTTCAAACGTTTCTTTGTTGGTCACAGAATTAAGATCTAAATACAAGCGATCCATGAAAAATGGTGCGATCGGCGCTCCCAATTTTGCAATGGTGAGCATACAAGTATATAGCGTCTGATAGGCGGATATTTTATCCGTTTCATAGGCCCCTTTCCAAAAACGTCTTCTGCTTAAACGAACATACCAGTTGCTCAAATATTCTTGAGTAAATTCTGAAATGACTCGTGCTGCTTTTGTTGGTTCATAGTCTGCATAATAGGCATCCACTTTTTCAATTAGCGAATTTAATTCTGATAAAATCCAACGGTCAATTTCAGGCCGTTCTAAACTTGAAACTTCGGTCTCTGCGTAGCTAAATTTATCAATATTTGCATAGAGTGTAAAAAAGGAATAGGTATTATATAACGTTCCAAAAAACTTTCGTTTTACTTCTTCAATACCTTCTGAATCAAATTTTAAATTATCCCACGGATTCGCATTACTAATCATATACCAACGGGTAGCATCTGCACCATAGGTTGATAAGGTTTCGAAAGGATCCGTTGCATTGCCCAAACGTTTAGACATTTTCTGTCCATTTTTGTCTAAGACGAGCCCATTTGAAACGACGTTTTTATAGGCTACAGAATCAAAAACCATGGTAGCAATTGCATGAAGCGTATAAAACCACCCGCGTGTTTGATCAACACCTTCCGCAATAAAATCTGCTGGAAAGGCTTTGTTTTCATCAATAAGATCTTTGTTTTCAAAAGGATAATGCCACTGCGCATAGGGCATACTTCCTGAATCAAACCATACATCAATTAAATCACTTTCGCGATGCATCGGTTTTCCTGATGGAGACACTAATATAATAGTATCGACAATGTTTTTATGTAAATCAATTTTGGCATAGTTTTCTAGCGAGTAATCACCTACAATAAAATCCTCAAAAATAGCCTGTTCTAAAACACCTGCTTGCACTGCTTTTTGCATTTCAGTTTTCAACTCTTCTACAGAACCGATACAAATTTCTTCTTTACCATCTTCAGTTCTCCATATTGGAAGCGGAATACCCCAATAGCGAGAACGTGATAAATTCCAATCATTTGCATTTGCTAGCCAGTTTCCAAAACGGCCTTCGCCCGTACTTTTGGGTTTCCAATTGATCGTTTTATTTAGGTCGAACATGCGCTCCTTAACATCAGTTACTTTTATAAACCAAGAGTCTAATGGGTAATATAAAATAGGTTTATCTGTTCTCCAGCAATTTGGATAACTGTGTTTATATTTTTCAACTTTAAATGCTTTGTTTTCTATTTTTAATTTGATAGCCAATTCTACATCCACCGATTTATCAGGTGCTTCGCCTTCTGGATAGTATTCATTTTTCACAAAACGTCCTGCAAATTCTGCAACTTCCGGTCTGAAACGACCTTGTAAATCTACAAGTGGTACCAAGTTATCGTCTGCATCTTTCACCAATAAGGGCGGGATTTCTGGACTGGCTTGCTTTGCGACAATAGCATCATCCGCTCCAAACGTTGGAGCCGTGTGTACAATACCTGTTCCATCTTCAATGGTTACAAAATCTCCTGAAATAATTCTAAACGCATCTTGTGGGTTGTCGTGTGGCAACGCATACGCTAACAATTGCTCATAAGAAATCCCTACAAGATCTTTTCCTATAAATGATTTGACCACATAAAATGGGATGGTTTTGTTTGAAGACTCATAGCCTTCCAACCCTTCAAAACTGTCTACTTCTTTAAATTTTCCGCTAAACTGCTTTCCTACTAATGCCTTTGCAACGACGACATTCGCAGCTTCAAACGTATATTGGTTATAGGTTTTTACAAGCACATATTCTATTTTTGGACCAACGGTTAACGCTGTATTACTCGGTAAGGTCCAAGGCGTTGTGGTCCATGCTAAAAACAAAATTGGCCCTTCGTTTTGCAGAAAATCAGGGAGTGATTCAGCAGTTGCTTTAAACTGTGCTACAATAGTTGTATCTGTAACGTCTTGATAAGTACCCGGTTGATTTAGTTCATGAGAACTTAATCCTGTACCCGCTTTTGGTGAGTAGGGTTGGATTGTGTATCCTTTATAAATTAGGTTCTTATTGTAAATTTGCTTTAGCAACCACCATACACTTTCCATGTATTTTGGGTCGTAAGTAACATAGGGGTCGTCCATATTAACCCAGTATCCCATTTTTTGTGTCAAATCATTCCAAATATCTGTATAGCGCATCACTGCGGTTCGACAGGCGGTGTTATAATCTTCTACAGAAATGGTTTTTCCAATGTCTTCTTTGGTAATTCCTAGTTCTTTTTCTACACCCAATTCGATAGGAAGTCCGTGTGTATCCCAACCTGCTTTCCGCTTTACTTGAAAGCCTTTCATGGTTTTGTATCGGGGGAAAATATCTTTTATAGCACGTGCCAACACATGATGAACACCTGGCAATCCATTAGCAGAAGGAGGTCCTTCATAAAATACATAGGGTGTTTTCCCGTTTCGTGTACTGATACTTTTATCAAAAATATCATGGTCTTCCCAAAATTGCAGCATTTCGTCTGCTATATTTGGTAAGTTAAGTCCTTTATAATCAGGAAATGTCGTGCTCATTTTTCATTGCTATTAAGGTCGCAAAATTAAGAAATTTTAACAAAAAGCCACCGATTAAGACAGGTCATTTTCCATTTTGATGCTATTCATCAAAATATAGTTTGATTTTCACTTCACAATTCACGTAAATACTATATTTTTTAGTAATATTACGCGAGATAACCCTACCTATGTTAACAACCTTTTTGAAAAGTATTTCTTATATTCTACACCCGTTATTGATGCCATGGTTGGGTGCTGTCTACTATTTCTCAGTAACACCAATCCAATACTCGGCAGGTAATATCCGTTTTTGGTTAGTTTCAATTATTTTTTGGAGCGTTGTACTCCCACTCCTATTATATTATTTTTTAAAAAGAATGAATGTTGTACATACAATTCACTTGAAGACATCAAGAGAACGCGTTTGGCCTTTGCTTCTTAATAGTATAATTATTGGGACTTTAAGCTTTAGGATTTTACCAAAGTCTATAAACGCAGAATTGCATTATTTGTTTTTAGGGATTATGATCACGGCTTTAATCGGCTTAATTTTGGCGTTTTTAAAATTCAAAACGAGTATTCATATGATGAGTACGGGAGCTGCCTTCTTTTTTATGGTGCTTATTGATATTCACTATGGTCTATCTTATATTAGTACTTTTGCGCTCTTTATAATTATTATGGGTGCGATGGCTAGTTCTCGGCTGCACCTAAAGGCACATACTGTCAAAGAATTAGTGATTGGGCTTATTGTTGGGGTGATTCCTCAACTTTTACTAGTGCAATATTGGCTATAAAATATAGAAAATAAGACCAATTTTCAAAGCAGTCATATCAATTGATTGAAGGTTTGTGGAAGAAATTGAATCAAAGATTGGGTTTAAGCCATAGTACACATACCCATTCCAAGTATTATATCCAATACTCATCGTTAATCCGTATTGCCATGGGTTCAACCCTTCAAGATTTCGCTGTGTTTCTCGTCCTATATCGTCTTCATAAACAGACTTTGATGCGATTTGATAACCTAATTTCACTCCTGTGTATATACGCCAAAACTTATAGGTTTCTGAATTAGATGTCCGCCAACGAATTTCTAATGGTACTTCAAACAGATGTTGAGAAAAGTTATTTTTGGAATAATTTATATCTTCTAAGATCGTATAAGTTACTGGCGCTGTAGTACTAATTTTAATGTTTTGATTAAATAGATTGATGGAGTAGCCCAGCCCTAAGCCAATGGCAACATTACGACGCTTGTTAATAGGGAAATCTCTAATTACCCCAAGATGCAGCCCAGTTGAAAAACTGTTTTGAGAAACGCCCTTTGGCAAATTGATGAGTGCATTATAGGTGACTCCAATGTAGATTTGGTCTTCTCTATACAAGCTATCCAATGCGATGGTCGCATTAGATTGCGCGAATACGCCCATAAAGCAGTTCCAAAAAAGAAATAAAAATAGTAGAGACTTCATAGTGACTATCTGTGTATTACGGCACTAAATTAAATAAAAAAAGGCATTCTAAGTAGAATGCCTTTTTAATTATTTTATACTATGATATTAATTCATATTGGTCATTGCATCCCCAACACCCGTAGTGTAGTTAATTTTGAGGGCATTGACTTTTCTGAGTTCTTGCTTCACATCACCTACAATCCCCATATTGGCTTCTTTATCAACCTTTAGGGCAACGGTAAGAAAAGGCACTAATTCCTCTCTTAAAGCAGCTCTTTCTGCACTGATAAACGCACCAACTTCTGAGAGTTCTGCAAATTGATCATTCAATTGAATTCTTGATTCTGTTCCAAACTTTTCATAGCCAGCACTTGGCTTGCCCATGTAGATATAACTTACTGGGTTTTTCTTATCCAGTTTTTCTACTTGGTTTGCAACAGGAAGTGCATTTTTTATTTTGAGTGAATTTTCACGCATCACAGTCGCTACCATAAAAAAGAATAGCAACATAAATACAATATCTGGAAGCGAAGCCGTGGAAATCGCTGGTATGCCTCCGTCAGTTTTCTTTTTAAATTTTGACATTTTGTTTGTGTTCTTTTAAATTAAACTACTGTACTTCAGAAAGTTTCTGTGGATATTCTACTTTTATCTGAGCAATCACTTCTTTTAACCTTGTTTTGTTACCTACAAAACGGGCGTCTTTATAATTCTTTTGCATTTGTACAAAATTCATATCTAAGAATCCTTCTTGGGACCCTAGTTCAAGTGCTCTCTTGTTTCGAAGTACATTATAGGCTGCTACCAACTCATTTTGAACTGATATGTAAGCAGCATAGGATGTTTCACGTTCGTTCTTTAAAGATATAATTGCTTTATCTGGATTATCTGATGATGAAATGTCTTTTGCACCTTTACAATAGGTACAAGATTGATCTCCATTATTATCTAAAAACTCAACAGCCGCAGCTCTCAAATCTTTGAGTTCCATCAACTCATCTTCCACAAGCAATTGATCTTTACCATTCAACAATACTGTGAAAATATTTTTCTGTTTGATTATAACGTCTTCTTCAGAATCTTCTATAGGAGGGAGTTTCCGGTTGATACCAGAATCCTTTTCTATGGTGGTGGTTACCAAGAAAAATATTAACAGTAAGAAGGCAATGTCGGCCATTGAGCCGGCATTCACTTCTGGTGCGGATCGCTTTGCCATATTATTTTACCATTTTTTTAATTCCAAAGCCCAACATTATTCCACCAGCAATAACTGCTAAGAAATAGAATAAATATAAGCCTGCTCCTACGAGTCTAGAACCACTCTCCGATAGTATATCACCGTCTTTAAGTGTCGTTTCTACGCCGTTAGCAAATCCAAAGTAACATAGTAAGGTTAAGACCACAAATGCGCCAACACCCATAAGTGTGTTTTTCAGCCCTGCAGTATTGGAAACTAAGTTAAGTACTGAAAAAACTAATACAATAAGTACAGCAATCGCTAGAATGACATAAGATACATTCATAAAGACATCTATTGTACCACTTGCTTCGCCCGCTTTAATAGCTTCATCCCCTGTAGATATAATACTTCCAAGGAAAAAGATTGAAATCACACCGATGACAATAGCTACAATCTTCAATAATTTTTGTAAATCCATAATTATTTGATTTAGTATTGTGGTGTTATTATTTTTTGTTTTTAACCAATATATCCATTAAAGATATAGAGGAATCTTCCATGTCGTTTACAATGCTATCAATTTTAGAGATAATGTAATTATAGAAGACTTGTAAGATAATAGCAACAATCAGACCAAATACAGTCGTTAGAAGTGCTACTTTAATACCACCAGCAACAAGTGATGGTTGCATATCTCCTGCAGCTTCAATTTTATCAAAAGCTTGAATCATTCCGATTACAGTTCCCATAAACCCTAACATTGGTGCTAGAGCAATAAATAAAGAGATCCAAGATACGTTTTTCTCTAGCTGTCCCATTTGAACACCACCATAAGCAACTACTGCTTTTTCAGCGGAGTCTAAATCTTCGTTAGCACGATCTAAACCTTGATAAAAGATAGATGCGATAGGCCCTTTTGTGTTTCTACAAACTTCCTTAGCAGCATCTAAACCTCCGGAGGCTAATGCGCCTTCTACTTCGTCAATTAATTTTTTTGAGTTGGTCGTTGAAAGGTTTAAGAATATAATTCTTTCAATTGCAATGGCTAGTCCTAAAATAAGACATAATAATACGATGCCCATAAAACCAGGACCTCCTTCAATAAAACGTTTTTTAAGTTCTTGGTGGAACCCTAAGTTTTCTTCTGCATCAGCCGAAGCTGCGTCATCTTGAACTGGGTTAACAATTGTAGTTATAATTGTGTTCATACTCATGTTCGTGTAAGAAGTAGCCCTTACAGACCCGAATGCTGTCATAAATGCGATAGCTAGGATTGGAATTAGTCTTTTCATTGTTTTATGTTCTTAATTTTTATTAAAATGATATTATGTTTGTTAAGATGTTAAAGATATAAAAAAAATGTAATTACAAAAATAAAAACAACAAAACTCGATAAATTTTAATTTAAAAAAAATAATCTCCTTAAAAAGAAAGGCGTTCTTGAGCTTTAGAAAAACTATAAGTCGTTAATATAAAGGTAATTGCAGAGAGGAAGGGATTCGAACCCTCGATACGTTGCCGTATACACGCTTTCCAAGCGTGCGCCTTAAGCCACTCGGCCACCTCTCTAGTTTTGCTTTTTTAGCTTGCCAAATAAAGAAAAAATAGTTTGATTGCTAAAATTTTTGAGCCTTAATTTTACGATATTTCACCACGAAGGGCTGTTTCAAAAACAGTTTTGAACATGTTTTGTGGTATTTGAAGCCCTAACATATACATTAATTTTGTGATTGCTGACTCAGTAGTTATATCTTTCCCTGATATAACCTCCATCTTCTCAAGTAATTTTCCGGTCTGATATTTACGCATATCAACACTGCCACCCGCACATTGGGTCACATTAATTATATAGAGACCGTTGTCTATTGCCGCTCTAATCCCTTCCAAAAACCAATCTTCGGTGGTGGCATTCCCGCTTCCATAAGTTTCTATTACGACCGCTTTAAGATTTGGAATTTCTAATATTGACTTTAATATAATAGGTGTAATCCCCGGAAACAGCTTTATCAAAACAATACTTGCGTCCATTTTTTTATGAACAACGAGTGGAGCTTGCGAATAATTTTTAAGTAATAACTCATGGTTAACCTTTAAATGAACTCCAGAAGTCAAAAGCGCTGGAAAGTTTAAGGACGCAAATGCCTCAAAATGTTCTGCATTAATTTTAGTGGTTCGATTTCCTCTATATAATTTATACTCAAAATACAACCCTACTTCTTTTACAACAGCTGAATTATTATTTCGAAGTGACGCTATTTGAATAGAGGTGATTAGATTTTCTTTAGCATCTGTTCTTAAATCGCCGATAGGAAGTTGAGATCCTGTAAAAATAACGGGTTTAGAGAGGTTCTCTAGCATAAAACTAAGCGCCGATGCGGAATAACTCATCGTATCACTACCGTGTAACACAACAAAACCATCATGTGTTTTGTAATTGTCTTCAATAAGCGTCGCAATGGCAATCCAATGCGAAGGGTTCATATTGGAGGAATCGATTGGTGTTTCAAAGGACACCGTATCGATAGCACAGTCTAATAAATTTAGTTCGGGGATTTTATCTAATAGTGCTGCAAAATCAAAGGCTTGTAAGGTCCCCGTAATTGGATCTTTCATCATCCCAATAGTACCGCCAGTATATATTAATAGAATTTGGGGTTTCATAGGTTTAAAATTTAAAAACAGTTTTTGAATTCTGAGTCGTAACCTCAGCAATATAGTCATTTGAGACCCCATAAATATCAGATAATTTTTCCAAAACATTTAATACATAGCTGCTTTCATTACGCTTGCCTCTGTAGGGTACTGGTGACAAATAGGGTGCATCGGTTTCTAAAACAATATGCTTGAGGTCAATTTGATTTAAAAATTGATCAATTTTTCCGTTTTTAAATGTGACAACACCACCGATACCAAGTTTCATATTGTATGATATAGCTTGTTTAGCTTGCTCTAAACTTCCCGTAAAGCAATGAAAGATTCCAAACAAATTGGGCCCTTTCTCTTCTTCTAAAATTTCAAACACCTCATCAAAGGCGTCTCGACAATGAATCACAATGGGTAATTTATACTGCTTGGCCAATTGAATTTGAGTTCTGAACAGCTGTTGCTGAAGCTGTAAAGTACTTTTATCCCAGTAAAGGTCAATCCCAATTTCGCCGATAGCCACAAATTTTCGAGACTTTAATTGGTCTTTAATATGTGAAAGCTCTTCCAAGTAGTTATCTTTAACATGTGTAGGGTGTAGCCCCATCATCAAAAACATATTATTAGGATAGCTGTTTTCTAGCGCATACATTGCTTTTGTATACGTTGAATCGATTGCTGGAATAAAAAACCGTGTCACTCCTGCTGCGAGTGCACGTTCTATGACTTCGGTTCGATCGTCATCAAATGCTTCGCTATAGAGGTGGGTATGTGTATCTGTGATTATCATATTGCAAAAGTAAGATTTTGAGTAGTATCTTTGTTAAAAATATTTTACTTTGAAAACACCTCCAGTTTCGTTGTCCGAATTTCTTAAACATAAATCTTATTTCAAGATAAAGATGCACCTTATTGCCTCTAATCATTTTAAGATACTTTTAAATGTTAATGGCGTAAAGGGGTTGTTTATTTTGGACACTGGTGCTTCCACGACCTTTATAGACATCAAACTGGAGGAGCGTTTTAAGCTGCGTTCAGAGCCCTCAATCGTTAAAGCAAGCGGAGCAGGCCCCGATAAGATTGATACGCTTCTCTCCAAAAACAACACGATTAAGATTGGCGGCTGGATGAAAAGTCATTTTCCAATAGCATTAATTGATCTAAGCTATGTGAACAATGCGTTTGACTCTATAGCTACAGCCCCCGTTGATGGGATCATTGGCGCGGATATTCTTAAAAAAGGATGTGCGGTCATTGATTATGAAAAGAAGTATTTGTATCTAAAACAGAGCTACCAAAAAATCCCGCCGAAGCGGGATTTATAAATTATAACCAGTTAAAAAACCTTAGTCTTGAACTTGAAATGTAATCGGTAATGAGTAAGGAACAATCACCGCTTTTCCACGCTGGCGTCCTGGTTTCATTTTGGGCAACATATTAATAACACGTGCCGCTTCTTTTTCTAAACGTGGGTGTGGTGCTCTTGATCGTACGCCAACAACATTTCCTTTTTTATCAATTTTGAAAATTACGCTGATTCGTTGTCTTCCAGACAATCCTAAATCACCTGCTAAATCTGTATTAAACTTTCGTTGTACAAATTTTGCGATTTTTGCAGACATACATTTTCTTTTTTCTGTATTCGAGCCTTTTTCACAACCAGGGTATTCAGGAACGTTTTCAATCACCGAAAACGGGACTTCTACGTCTTCATAAACCTCTTCTACCTCTACATCTTCTATATCCATCTCTTCTTCTTGATCCGTTTCAGTAGATTCGATGACTGTTTCTTCAATTTCTTCTTCATCTTCCACGATTTCAATAACCTCTGGCGCTGCTGGTGGCGGTGGCGGTGGTGGTGGTGGTGTTAACTGATCAATTAAAGGGATTTCTTCATCAAGTTCTGCATCGAGATCTAGCTTTCCAATGTCAATTAATGACTTGTCATAAGTCTTGTAGTTTATAGTACTATATGTTAAAAACAACATAAGTGCTAAACCAACTGCGAAATAGATAGATCCATTTCTGCTAACGTCTGCTTTTGAGTTTTTCTTTAATTCCATTTTTGGTGTTATTTTTCCGAGGGTTAAATTACTTAAAATTTTAATACATATACAAATGTTTATAGCTTTTTAACTATAACTTCTTTTTTTACATAGATTAAGAGCGCCATTGTGAGCACTCCCAAACAATTTGCCACTATGTCTAAAAGTTCGGTAGTTCTATATATAGAGACAATGCTTTGTAGAATTTCAATAACCGTGCCAAACCCGATAGCTAAGAGAGATGCAATAAGTAAGCTTGATTTTTTTTTAAGAGTGTATAAACTCATAAACCACGTTAAGCAGAATATGGCATACATTAAAAAATGCGCTATTTTATCATCATATCCCGTATTGAATTTTGGCACAACCGTAAGTCGTACAAGGCTCAAAACGCCAATAGTAAGTGTATAAAAGATAGTCACAGCGTGTATAACGATCGATTTACGCACCGATGATGGCTTTGTAATCATCCGCACTAAGTAATGTTTCTAAGTCTGCTGTATCCGCTACCTTTATTTTAATCATCCAGCCAGCGCCATAAGGGTCCTCATTAACTTTTTCAGGCTCTTCTTCTAAAGAGTCGTTAAATTCGATGATTTCACCCGCGATTGGCAAGAATAAATCTGAAACGGTTTTGACCGCCTCTACAGTTCCAAAAACCGCGTCGGCTTCTAAAGCTTCGTCTAGAGCGTCTACTTCAACGTAAACAATATCTCCTAATTCGCTTTGAGCAAAATCAGTAATTCCAACGGTTACTGTAGTCCCGTCTATTTTGACCCACTCGTGGTCTTTTGTGTATTTTAATTCTGAAGGAACATTCATAAATGTATAATATTAAGGTGGTTTATTTTAATTTCCAAAGTTATAACGCAAGGTGAATCCAGAACGAATGGACGTTTGGGGAAATGCGGTTGAGATTGCGTATTCTGAGAAGGCATAGTCAAAAAAGAATATGGCTGTTAAATTTTTACTGAAAGCGTAATCTGCTGCATAACGTATACTCCATATGGTTTGACCAGCACTGACTTGATTGCTGTCTAAATCTAAATAACGAATAACGGTTTTGTTATCTCTCATGGAAATATCGGCTTTCATATTTAAATCACTTTTAATGATTTTCCGAGCGCCTGCTAATTTCGACCGTATTCTTAAATCCTTGATTCGATATCCCAATCCAAAAACATATTCGTCTCCATGGATTTCGGTAAGAAGATTATTGTCAAAACTTAATGATAAACTTCGGTCTTTTTTAATTTCCGCAGAAACCTTAACCGAGTTTTTCATTTCAAAATCAATCTTTACTAAAGGACTAAACTGTTCTACCAAATTGATATTGCTGTATAAGGTTTGTACTTTATAATTTCCAGACTGATCTTTGGTTTCATCACTTTGAGACCCATAGTCTAAATTAGGGTTTGCAGCTGTATAATCTAGGTTAGATCTGAACTGATTGATGGTATACGACGCATTATAGCCATGAGTCATTGAAAACCTTCTAAAGCGTTTTTTAAACCATTTGTTTTTCATTAACCCTGTGTATTTCAAGGTCCAGTTTGGGAGTGGAATATCTCTAATGGCATCCAAGCTTGTTTTATTTGATTTTTCACCAGAATAGGCCGCTAAAAATGATGGCAATAATACCGCTTGACTGTTTTTCCCAAAGCCTTCGGGATAGCCTTCTGCATCGGTTGAAAATCCATTGGCACCATAAAAGTTTTGAGCTAAGCGATTCGCAATCACCAAACGGTTGCTCTTAAATTCTTCAAAGGGAACTGATTTAAGTTCATCACTTTGACTAAAAGCCGTTTTTATCAAGATGGTTGATATGTTATAATTTCCAAAGGTGTTTGGAGATAATGAATTATAAGTATTACCTACAGCATTAAAGGATTCCGTAAAGTTCGTTGCCAGTGTTTTCCCGCCATTCAAATCTATTTTAAGATCTGAAATCGGTTCCATATTAATAGAAAAATCAATGTCTTGGTTATAGGTTTCAGTGTATTGCTGATTGAATTCTGCGAAGGTGGTTAGCCAGCCATTTTCTGCAGCAATTCTTCTGATGTCGCGTTGACTTCCAAAAGTATAGCCAGCAGTAGGCCTAAGGGTTCCTAAAAACCCAGGGGTTGGAAGATAGCCCGGTAAAAACGAGCTATTACTTTCCGAATAATTAACTTGTACTCGACTGATTCCTGTTAGCAACCCAAGTCCAAAATTCTTTAGATTGAATTTTTTAGCTTTGGAGGAGCGTCTTCTAGAATTTGTTTTTACTCCTAGATAGCGATACAATTTCCGCATATCGAAGGATGTGTTCAAATTATGCTGACTCGCATTAGAAATAGAGTTCCCTAAACTAGTATTATTACCCACTAATAAATCTGAGCCTTTGTTCCATTGAAAATCGCCTATATATGAATAGTTAGAGGTGACAAAACTCAATGCAGGAAATTTATTTAATGGCAATGTATAGTTAATGCCTAATTGCTGGGTATGTCTGTTTGGATCTCCAAAATCAAAAAAGCGGTCCCATACCCCAAGGTTTGGATCTTGATCGCCATTTAATTCGTCATCGATAAAATAATTTCTTACAATATTATTGTTGGAGGCCGTGAAGTTAAGACGTAAAGCGTCTGTAATATCATAATTGACCGTGTATTGAAAATCAAAAGTATAGTTTCTTCTAATCAATTCATCTACGGTTATATTACGCGCTCCTAAATCAGCATCCCTAAATTTTTGGCTGTTAAATTGTCGCACATAATCAGAGTTTACAGAAAGACTGGACGGCAATAAATTTAAATTAAATTCCTTTAACAACTTCCAATATTTATTCATAAAAAGAGAATCGTTTTTCTTAAACGGCTCTAATTTTAATGGATTAAAGCTGTAATTATAATTGGCGCCTACTCTCACATTTTGATCCAAAGAATTTTCAATTTCGAAATCGCGGTGTTCTACACCATTATAGGAATAGTTCATCGTTAAATTCTCAACATCATAGACTCTAGGTTTGGCATCGCCAGTTCGTTGTTTACGGACCCCTATAAAATTGATGCTTTGTCGTTTTGTGTAATCCTCAGATTGTGTTTTGATACGTTCGCGTTCTTCAGAACTTGTGGCGGCATCCAAACGGCTTTGAAGTTTTAAATCTTTGTATTGTTGGTCAAACTCAGGAGTGATGAGCGCTTCACTTTGTCCATAGTTAAACGGAATTTCCAAACCCCATTTTTTTGGGAGTAACTGCCCAATATTCATGTTGGTGACCAAATCATATTGTTTCAGGTCTTCTCGGCTTCGTTCATTGGGCCCTTGCTCCAAACTTCCAAAACCAGTAGTGCTGCGTTTTGCAGTGGCATTCACATTCATGAAATCGGCAACATTGGAGTCCATACTCATAATTGCCGCCCAGCCGCCTTCGTTATCTAAGTCGGCAAGTCGAAGCTCATTAAACCAAACTTCGGCACATTGGTTAACACCACTAATATTTTTGACTCCCACCATTAAGGTTCGAATATCTCCAAAATTTGGATTCCCTTTTACAGCAATCCGCTGTTCAACAGGGTCAGAACTTGTGCCTAAAGAAAATGCCGCGAATTCTCCAACAGAATTTTCTTGTAGAACCCCATCTACAATAGTGTAAAAATTAGGAACTTCGTTTCCTAAGGTTCCTTGGCTAATACCCAATGCTTTTATTTTTTTAAGAAATTCTAAGGGAATATCTATCTCGTTTTCTTCTGGCCAAACTTGACTCGGTGCTGCCCCAGAGGATTTGCGTAAAGGCACTTCTATTTGGTAGTAGTTTTGTGTAAAATCATTTCCCATTCGAATGAATGCCACCAAGCTCCCTTCTTCAAAACCGTCGGTTTCACCATTCTCTGCATGTACAAACATTTTCAGTTTTTTATACTGACGCATGTCCACATTAATATTTTTAAAAACGCCTCTCGCATCTTTCGATTCCAAGTCACAAACATCGACTACTAAAGATTGTTCGTTTTGACGCACAATAGTATTGTTGTTGTTTAATTGCTCACGAACAACGCCTGGAGGTGACTCATAACCGCCGTCATTTTCTTGAATGCCCACAATTCCTACACTAAAAACGGTAGGGTCTTCTTCTGTTGCCTGGTTCGATTCATCATCTAACGATAGTTGATAACGTCGCCAATCGCTGCGTACTAAATCCAAGGTTCCAAAGCGTAATACGGTTTTTTCTGTAAAATCCTTTAAATAGAGACGCGCAAATCGAATCGATCTGAAATCAGAAGGATTTTCATCGGCATCACTCGTAAATTCAGATAATGGAATTCGATACTGATACCAATTAATAACGCCCGATGAAGAGCCATTTGGTAAGGTGATATTTGAAACTGACTTTCTATCGACGATAAAAGAGGCAGTCGGGTTGCTTAATTCAGAGGGAGTAATGTTAATTTCATATTCAAAATAGCTGTCAATCGTATTCATCGTATTATCCCGATTAATGTCCTCTACATCTGGCAGGGTTGTAGAGCCTCTATTGGTTTCTGAAAACGCGTCAGGAGAATTTCCTTCTAACCCATTGTAGCGTTTATAGCGATCAAAAATATCCCCTTCGGTATTTAGATAATACTTATAATTATCATTGGCTGGATCATCAAGATCCTTGAAATCTGCAAATCGTGAGTCCCTATTCCCATTCTCATCCAACACATTTTTTTCTTCAAGGTCATCATAGCCATCCAATCCAACATCCTGATTGCTTCGAGAATCTCCTTGCGATGAAAATGCGTAAATCAATGATTGGTTTTGAGGTGTTACTGTTCCCCATGGCGACGGCTGTAAAATGCTTATATCCCCATCTTCAGGGAGTCCGTTTTCGTATTGTTTTTTTCCGTCTTTAATCACATCTTCTGAAATGTTTCCTAAATTAAGGACTAATTTTCCACCTGAACTAGAAGGATTGTTCAAAAAGGGATCCATGAGCCAAAACTCAACATATTCTACATTGGATTGTTCAAAATCTGTGGTGGTGAGTTGTCTTGTGATTCCTGCCCAACTGTCTCGTGGGGTAGTTAAAACACCATCAACGGCATCTGATTTGTAATTATAAGGCCCTCTTTCTTCAGGATAATACACCAAGTCTAAAGAACTAATCGCCGTAAACTGCCCAGTCACCAAATCCACTTGTGGGAACAGTTCGTCTATAAAAATTCGACGTGTGTATAAGTCAGAAATATCGTCGTCTGAAATGCCTTCTGGACGTTGATTGCTGTAAAAAATTGGATCTATCGAGTACCAATTTAAAAGCGCTCTGTCAAATCCATTTTGATAACCCTTTACATCTTCGGCATAGGAACGCCCTAAATTCAAAGGTCGACTAGACAACGCCCAAGACTGTGGACTTAATAAACTAATTCCATTTTGAGAACCTTCAAAATCATCTATATAAGAAGTCACTTCACTGTCAAAATCGGTGCCTTTGGGAGCGCCCGGTCTTAGATATGCAAACTCACCACGAAGCGATAAATTGGACGCCACATCGGTATCTATATTTGGTAACTTATTAACCAATCTGGTTAGAAACGGGACTTCGGTAGAGTAATTCCCATTAAACCCAAAAATAGAGTTATTAATAGATTCAGTGCCAAGATTTGCTTTCTGCGTAATAGGGCGTTCGTTTAAATTAAGGAAGGTGGCCCCTAATACAAAGTTTTCATTAAATTGATGTTCTACATTAAATCCTGTAAAACGTTTTGTTTGTTGTCCAAAAACTGCATTGTTTTCGACGGACACTTCAATGGGAGTGTTAGATGCTTGCAAAGATGGGTCCAAAATTTGAACCGTTCCAATCTGATAGTTTACGGTATAATCTACCCCTTCTACGAGGACTCGACCGCCGGCAGTTACTTTCACAGACCCTCTTGGCACATTAAAGGCACCGATCGGAATGCCCGAACTTCCAGAAGATTTATAGCGCCCACGCATTAAAAACTTGTTTTTATCGCTTTCTTGTAAAGCCGCTGTCTTAGTGTTTTTGTAGAGGGACCTATAAACGTATTTTTTCTGATTATCGTTAAACGTTGTTTCATCACCCTCATAGTCTTCAGAACTTTCATTTCTAAGTGTTTCAAATAGAAAACTCCCAAAAGGCTCTACTTTGGTAAATACAATTTTTCCGTTTTGAGGGACTACGGTAATGCCTGGTACAAAATCAAAAAAACCATCTCCCTTATTCTGAGGGTCATTATTAAAATTTAAGCGATCAAAATTAAACAATCGAATTAAAGGAGTTTCTTCTATAGGGTCATTGTTTCCTGTGGGTGCTGGAAATTCTGTAGTTCCTACAGGTGTGATAAAATTAAGTGCTGAAGTTTCGTTGTAGAATATATTTAATCTAAAATCATCTTGAGACAATTGATACGCACCGGTATTATAAATATTTTTCATCATCAAATCCCAGATTGGAAGTTTGACGTTGGTCACGGCACTTTTTAGCATTTTTAGGACTAAACTTTTATTTGTTACCGTGGTGTTGCCGGTTGTAGCATTAACGCTTGAGTCCGTAGCATTCACCCCATCATTTGCAAATTCCCCCACTTGGAATACCTTCTCACCAACTGTAAATTGGTAGGCAACAGCCAAAATTTCATCATTTTGAAGGCGTTGATTTAAAGATATATATCCTAATTGTGTATCGACTGTAAATTCGTTGCCCTCTGTTAATTTTCGCGCATTTTCAAGTTTACCATAATCAAATCCTTCACCAACATCTATTGAAGAAAAGCCCGATTCTACGGTGGCTATATCTCGCACAGCTTCCGTAAGTAAAGAGCCAGAACCAATAGTTGTGGGGTCAAAATTATTGTTTCCATTATCGGGATACGCATTTGGTCCTGCATTTACGAATCCTGATGGAATGGTGTTTAACCCGATAACCGACGATTCTCCTAAATCTTGTAACGCCACAATATTTCGAACATTATCAATGCGATTCGTTCGGTTGGTCACCCAAACTTCGATTCTCGTAATCTGAACTTGTGATTGGATAAATGGATAATTTTTTAGGGCCTCATCATAGGCTGATCTAAAATATTGACCTAGAAAAAAGTGTCTGTTTTCGTCATAGTCCAAACCAAAAAACTCAAAATCTTCTAAAGTACCGCCACCCTGTGACGTAACGGAACGTGTTTCGGATTGTTGCTCGGAAAACACAGCAGTCACTCTGGTTTTTCCAAACTGTAATTCTGTTTTGACTCCAAACAAACTTTGGGCTCCCGTAATAAGAGAACTATTTAAGGGCATGCTTACATTTCCAAGTTCTAGTTTTTGTAAAATTGAATCTTCGTTGTCTGAGTTGAGCTTATTTAATTGTTTTTGAGCAAGGCTATTTGCTGCGCCTTTAGGATTTTCGAGCAGTTGTCTTCCTTGACCCTCTAACTGTCTTCCTTTGTTAAGTAATTTCTTACCTTTTTCGCCAAGCAGTTCTTCTGGATTGTTAAGTGGTGTGTATTCAATTTTAAATAAATTTTGAAAATCAAACGTAGATTGTGTGTCATAATTAGCATTCACATTTAATCGAGTCCCAACTTTCCCTGTTAAACTTAAACTGATACGTTGGTCGAAGTCAAACGTGAAATTACTTTGATTCCTAGGAGAAAAGGCTGGGTTTTCTTGTTTGGTGTACATTGCTCCAAGATCAATTTCTACAGACCCTTGCGGAACAACCGAAATCACATTACTCCCAAATATGGTTTCAAAAAATTTGGAGTTGACGTAGAGGTCTGGGATCAGGTTTTTCTTCGCTTCTTCTAACCCTTCTTTTTTGCCGTCTATGGCATCCAATTTTTCTTTATAATAGGATTTCAAGCTTTCTTTTAGTACTAATTCTTGAAATTCTTTAGGCGATAATATAACAGGATAATTAATGTTAAAATTTCCAACAGTCGACGTATAAAAATACCGATCAGATAAAGGATCGTAGGTGTATTTACTTTCTATGCTTCCTGGGTTTGGCGTGTCTAGTTTTCCAAATGAGAATGTAGTAGACGTTGAGTCTCTAACAGTCGCTGGTTGTTGGGCAAACAATGCTAAAGTAAAATTCAAGAAAAGGACAACAAAAAGAAGTCTTTTAAAATTGGGTTTACAGTTAGAGGTTTTCAAATGTCTTATAGGTTTTTTAGTGCTTCCTTAATAATAAATTCAACAGAAGCATCTGGCGTCGCTAGTACCACTTTTTCAACAATACGTTCGGACTGTTTTTTCATAAAACCTAAAACTTCTAAAGCAGATAACGCTTCATCTTTGTTTGTATTGTTTTGAGATAGAGAAGTTTCATCAATATCGTAAATTTTAAGAACTTTATCTTTTAAATCAATGATGACACGTTGTGCTGTTTTAAGGCCGATCCCTTTTACGGATTGTATTAAAGCAACATCTCCTACAGCAATTCCTTCTCTTATTTGTTTGGGAGTAAGAGATGAAAGCATCGTTCGAGCCGTATTGGCACCAATACCACTAACAGAAATTAACAGTCGAAATATTTCTCTTTCTGCAGAACTCATAAACCCATACAACGTATGAGAATCTTCTTTTACCTGAAGGTGCGTCAATACTTTTATCGACTCTTGGTCTGTGATTTGTGAAAAGGTGTGAAGTGAAATATTGATAAAATACCCTGTCCCATTACAATCGACTATAACATGTGTTGGTGTTTTTTCAACTAACTTACCTTGAATGTGTGTAATCATATTTTCACTTTCTTTGAAGTTCAAATGTACTAAAATTATACAATAGTTTAGAAAGAAAAAAGAACGTGGTTTAGGGCGTTCGTTTACTGTTTTCCTTTTTGTTGCGCATCGACAACCGCAACAGCTGTCATATTTACAATTTCATCGACACTTGCGCCTAATTGCAGGATATGAACAGGCTTTCGTAATCCCATCATTATGGGCCCAATGGACTCTGCTTTGTTGAGTTCTTTTAATAATTTATAGGTAATATTAGCCGATTCTAAATTGGGGAAAATCAAGGTGTTTACTTTTTTATTTGCCAATCTAGAAAAAGGAAAGTTTGCTTTTAAAAGTTCGCTATTCAATGCAAAATCTGTTTGAAGTTCTCCATCAACTAACAAATCTGGGTGTCTTCGGTGTAGGTAGGATACTGCTTCTTTTACTTTGGTGGCTGTTTTATCTTTTGAAGATCCGAAGTTAGAATATGAAATCATGGCCATTACGGGCTCTAATCCAAACATTTTAACCACTCCAGAAGTCATTTGCGCAATTTTTATTAAATCATTTGCAGATGGATTGATATTTATTGCTGTATCACTCAAAAACATCGGGCCTCTTTGGGTAATCATTACATTGGTCGTTGCGATCCGTGTCGACCCCGGTGCCAACCCAATTAAGTTTAACATTGGTTTGACGACCGATCCATAATTACTAGAATACCCAGTAATTAGCGCATCTGCATCGCCTTCATTTACCATCATTGCTGCGAAGTGATTTCGTTCGCGCATTAGTTTTTGAGCGGCAAAAAGAGTGACCCCTTTTCGTTGCTGTTGTTTCCAAAAAATTTCAGCGTATTTGTTTTTTTGAACACTGCTTTCATCATCTTTTGGATCAATAATAAGTACGTCTTCAACAAATTCCAGTTCTTCCATAAGACGTTCTATCGCGTCTCGGCGCCCTAATAAAATGGGGGTCGCAATACCTTCCTCTAAAGCAATTTGTGCTGCTTTCAGCACATTTATCTGATCGGCTTCAGCAAAAACAACACGTTTTGGATTTAACTTCGCTCTGTTAAATAAGAGTCTAATAATTTTATTATCAGAGCCCATACGCTCCAAAAGAGCGTCTTCATAACCATCCCAGTCTGTAATCGGCGCTAAAGCCACACCACTTTCAATGGCTGCTTTGGCCACGGCTGGTGGGATCGCTGCTATCAGTCGTGGGTCAAATGGTTTTGGAATGATATAGTCTTTTCCAAAAGTGAGACGGGTTTCGCCATAGGCAATATTCACTTGTTCCGGAACCGGTTCTTTGGCTAAATCTGCCAAAGCAATCACGGCCGCCTTTTTCATTTCTTCATTTATGGTCGTGGCTCTTACATCTAAAGCGCCTCTAAATATAAATGGAAATCCAAGCACATTATTTACTTGGTTGGGTGTGTCACTTCGCCCTGTTGCCATGATAATGTCGTCACGTGTTTTGACAGCTAGGTTATATTTTATTTCTGGATCTGGATTGGCCATCGCAAATACAATAGGGTTATCTGCCATGGAGAGCAACATCTGAGGATTTACGATATCTGAAGTTGAAAGTCCGATAAACACATCCGCAGAATGCATCGCTTCTTCAATGGTGTCAATTTTCCGACTGGTAGCAAACTCAGCTTTTTGAGACGTCAAATTGTCCCGGTCATTTCTGATAACACCTTTGCTATCTAGCATTACGATATTTTCGCGTTTCGCACCAAAAGATTGGTACAAACGGGTACACGAAATAGCCGCCGCTCCAGCGCCACTTACTACTATCTTTACATCTTGAATATTTTTTTCTGCAATTTCTAAGGCGTTCAATAAGGCCGCTGCAGAAATGATCGCTGTTCCATGCTGGTCATCGTGCATCACAGGTATATCGAGCTCTTCTTTGAGGCGTTTTTCAATTTCAAAGGCCTCTGGCGCTTTGATATCTTCTAGATTTATACCTCCAAAAGTGGGCGCAATATTTTTAACGGTTTGAATAAATTCCTCTACATTCTCCGTGTTTACTTCAATGTCAAACACATCAATATCTGCAAATATTTTAAAGAGCAGTCCTTTACCTTCCATTACTGGCTTGGACGCTTCAGCGCCAATATTTCCAAGACCTAAAACCGCGGTCCCGTTAGTGATAACGGCTACTAAATTACCTTTTGCCGTATATTTATAAGCATCTGATGGGTTTTTTTCAATGGCCAAACAAGGCGCTGCTACACCAGGCGAATAGGCTAAGGCTAAATCTCTTTGCGTAGCATATTTTTTGGTAGGGACGACTTGAATTTTTCCTGGAGAAGGTTTCTCGTGATACGCTAAAGCTTCTAAATCGTGTTTACTTAATTTTGCCATTTTCATTGATTTGATCTGCAAAGTTAGACGGTTCAGTTTAATAATGAAATTTTCGAGCTATTCTTTTAGAAATTGATGTTTTTTTAACGTTTTAAAAACACCTCTAATTTTAATTAAAAGCCGTTAGCAGCATCATCACCTCTTGGATCTGCACCGCCTTCTAACTTCCCGTCAGGCTGTACTAAAATGGCATCCACTTTCCCTATTATTGGAGAATTACTTTGATCTATATTATATCCTAAATTCTTAAGGGACGGAAAGTTAAGGGTGTCAAATAACGTTTCAAACTTGATACTATCTGGCAACCATTGATGATGAAACCTCGGTTTTGAAACCGCTTCTTGCATGCTCATATCATACGCCAAAACATTCAAAATATTTTGCATCACAGAAGTGATAATTGTAGAGCCACCAGGCGAACCTAACACCATTTTAAGTTGGCCATCTTTTTCGACGATGGTTGGCGACATGGAACTTAGCATTCGTTTTTGAGGGGCAATGGCATTCGCTTCTGCACCAACTAATCCATACACATTTGGAGTTCCTGGTTTTGCGCTAAAATCATCCATTTCATTATTTAAAAAGAAACCGCCTTCCTCTACATATACTTTAGAACCATAAGTAGAGTTTAAGGTCGTAGTCACAGCCACACTGTTCCCAAAAGGATCTACGATCGAATAATGGGTGGTTTCGTTACTTTCATAACCAGGGAAAACACCTCTTGACAATTCGCTAGACGCTGTTGCTTGTTTCCAGTCAAAATCCGCCATTCTTTTAGCAAGATAGGGTTCAGATATGAGGCTGTCCGTGGGTATTGTTATAAAATCGGGGTCTCCTAAGAAATAAGAACGATCTGCATAAGCGCGTCGCTCAGCTTCTGTAATAACTTGAATATATTGTGTTGAGTTATGGGCATACTGTTCGACATCAAAAGGCTCGATACTTTTTAAAATTTGTGCTAAACAAATCCCGCCACTAGATGGTGGAGGCATTGAAATAATTTTATGATCTTTATACATGAACGTGGTTGGTTCTCTCCATTTTACTTCGTAAGCGGCTAAGTCTTCTTTGGTAATGATACCGCCTAGTTTCTGAACGTAATCCACTAAAATATCGGCCGTTTTTCCTTTATAAAATTCAGCCCTACCATGGGTTTGAATGCGCTTTAGTGTCTCAGCCAACTTAGGATATTTAATAGTATCACCTGCTTGCCATAGCTTATCTAATAGAATCGTTCTTGAATTCGCTTTCTGGAAATACTGCTTATACTTGTTTAGACGTTCTGCTTGCTTTGAAGTAACTACCACCCCTTTCTCCGCGAGCTTTATGGCGGGTGCTATTAATGTTTCAAAAGGGAGTGTTCCAAATTTTTCATGTACTTCAAATAAACCTGCAACTGTTCCCGGTACGCCAACCGCGAGTGCCCCAATTTGACTTTTATCGATCTCTACATTTCCGTTTTCATCTAGATACATCTTTTTGGTGGCAGCTAAAGGTGCTTTTTCTCTATAATCTAAAGCGCCAATTGCGCCATCATTTTGTCTGTAAATCATAAACCCACCGCCTCCAATATTGCCTGCAACGGGATAGGATACCAACAAGGCTAGGTCGGTAGCAATCATGGCATCAAAAGCATTGCCACCTTGCTTCATGATTTCAACTCCAACTTTTGAGGCTTCTTCTCTTGCAGAGACGACCATAGCTTTTTCAGTGATAAGTCCATAGGTTTTATCAACTGGTGACGTTTTACTTTTTGTGTTGCACTGAATACACAGCGTAGATAAGAAGAAGATTGTGAGGATTTTATTCATGATTATTTTATACAGTTCATGGATGTAATATAGGTTTTATAAAATTAATAAAAATTTAAAAATCCATCATTTAAAAGCCTACTATTTTGAATTTATTCGTAAAATTTAGTGCGTTTTAATCCTAAATTTCGAAGTAAACTAAGAGTGTGAATTTAAAAATTCATTAATATCATCGCGAGAAATACTTGGATTTGCTCCTTTATTTTTTGCTACTAATGCTCCTGAAGCAGAAGCAAAATTTAAAGATTCCTGTGGATGGTGTCCATTTAATAGTTCACTTATTAAGGATCCTAAAAAAGAATCACCAGCTCCAACAGTATCTACTACTTTTACTTGATAGCCACTGTTCTTGTACCATTTGTTTTCATAAAACAACAAAGCTCCGTGTTTTCCTTTAGTGACACAAATACTTTGGGTGTTAGTTGCTTCTGAAATAAATCTTATATTATTTTCAATAGATTCGTGTATTGAACCTAGTTTTTTACATATTTCATTTAGTTCATCGTCATTGAGTTTTAAGAAATCTGCTTTCTTCATTAACTCAACTAGTACATCAATGTTGTAATGAGGAGGTCTTAAGTTAACATCAAATATTTTATATTTTGCATACTCAAGTAAACTGATTAATGTATTCTTAGAGGTTGTATTTCTAGCTATTAAACTCCCAAAAACAATTGCGTCAGAAGATTCTACTAATTCCTTATCTGCATCTGTAATTTCAATTGTATCCCACGCCCGAGGAAATTCAATATCATAAGATGCGGATCCATTTTTATCCAAAACAACTTTAACTGTCCCCGTTTTTAATTCTGTATCAATCTGGATATTTTGAATACCCACTCCCGATTGGTTAACAAATTCTAACAGAGACGAACCCAGGTCGTCTTCACCCACCTTGCTAATAATTGTTGTTTTAACACCTAAAGATCTTAATCTTAAGGCTACATTTAGTGGAGCACCTCCAATTTTTTGGTGGTTTGGGAATACATCCCAAAGTACTTCTCCAAAACAAATAATTCTCAATTCTTTCAAGGTCTTATATTTTAAAGTGTTCTTTCTGCTGAAAAATAAACTCAACTCTTAATTTGTCTAAATAAATGTAAAAAACAGGTGCAAAAGAGAGCCTGCGGTCTTTACATTCTTTCTCTGTATATGGAGCTATACACAATAAACGGTTATTTTTAAAGTCGGTTTTTAGGACGGTCATCCCAAATAAATTTTGATCACCAAGAATTTTATCTCCCAGAGATTCCCATGGACCATCTAAGTGTTTTGACTTATATACTCTAATTTCTTTACTTATTTCTATATCTTCCTGTTTTTCATGTAATCGGTTACAGCTTGAAATGATCAGATAATAGCAATCTTGTTCCTTGTTGAAAATTATTTTAGGTACTTCTATTTGTGTAAAATCATCGCTATCAGGAACTGATACTGGTGGATGCAATTCTTCTATCACAATAGAATTATCAACATGTTTTAAGGTTGCTCGTGCAATTGCTGGAGTCCTTGGCCCTATTTTAGCTGCCCAAAATAATTGAAGATTGTTGTCTTTGTCATAAAAAACAAAGGGATCACGCCATGTCATAATTGGTCCATTTTGTTCTCCGTTATTGTTTCCTAATATTTCGACAGGATCTAAGTAATATCCTTTTTCAACAATTGAATTCCAATCTTTTTTAGCAGAAGAGAGTTCTTTATTACTGTGATTAACAGCATACCCATCGTCAGAAATTGCGGTGGCAATATTTTGAATAAATCGATGATCTGCATCGCTATTTTCTAAACCTGTGTAAGCCACTAACTTTTTACCGTTAGGCATTGGATTTACACTACCACTCCAAATGGTTCTGTAGTTGAGTTTTGAAACTTCTTCTGGCGACAAAAAACAGCCTTCATCCTTCCAACTAAGTCCATTATCCTTTGAAATAAAGTGTCTTATATGAAATGGGTAATCATTACGATTGTTAGGGTTTATTTCTTCTCTACTAGCTGTAAAACGTGCGACAGCTAAGCTGTACAAATGCAAGGTGTTATTTTCTTCATAAGACCACGCATCCCATAAAAATAAAAAGGGGTGTCGAATACCATTTTCGAATTTCATTTCGTAAGCTTCAGGTATCATTCTATTCATTGGTGAATTTGATTGTTTAAGTTTAACAACGTTAATTTAATGTAGTTTTGGAATTTTAAGCTCCTGCTTCTTCGGGTTTAAGAGGTGTTTTTATTAATAAGGTACAAACCGATGCCACTAGCAACAGTACTCCTGCGAAAGTAATCGCTTGCCTTGGATCGTTTCCTAAAAAATTCTTTAATATATACCCAAAAGATACTGTTTGAAAAATCATTGGAATTACAATCATCATGTTAATAATTCCCATATAAACTCCGTATCGTTCTTTTGGAATTTCTGATACAATCATTAAATAGGGGATTCCCATCATACTAGCCCAACCAATTCCAAAACCTGTAATTGCAAAAAATAATAGATTTTTATCATTTATATGTGGAAACGCTAAAAACCCTAATGCTGCAAGAATCAAGCAAAATGCGTGCACTTTTTTTGGACTGTATTTTTTTGCAAATCGTACTAAGGAGAAAGCTACTAAGAAGGTAACTACATTATACCATCCGTTAACAAGTCCTGTTAAGCTGACTGCCTCGGAGTATGCTTCTGTATTTTCAGGGGTTGCATTCCAAATAGAAAGAGCTACACTTTTTGATGAGTTTTGCCAATAACAAAAAAGGGCATACCACTGAAACAAATAGACTAATGCTAATTGCCACATAATTTTAGGCATGTCTTTAATGGCTGAAAAAATTTCAGTTAATGGTCCAAAGACACTTCTCTTTTCGCCTCTAAGTTTTACTAATTCTGTTTCTGTCGGTGGGGTTTCATCCGTTTTATAAACACTCCACAAAATAGAAGCTATAGAACAAAAAGCCCCTAAGAAAAATGACGCATAGACCCAGTTTGGTAAAGATCCAGTAGTTCCGATAAAAATTAAAGGAAAAATAAATAAGGATAAATTAGCCAAAACTTGTCCTAGACCGGTAAAGAAACTCTGCATTTGAAATCCTAATGGTTGTTGCTCTCTATCTAATTTATCTGCTATTAATGCTC